>FUFK010072056.1_pt1 | contig 10976 bp, 4 predicted proteins | sample 1021851 | NCBI WGS metagenome assembly FUFK01 (sample SAMEA51879418, study PRJEB19060) | metagenome
AGAAGCTAACAATGAAAAATTAAGAGCACAAGGTGAACAAAACTTACAACAGCAAATAATGAATGAAAAAATAAGGATGCAAAACTTAGATGCTGCTGGGAAACAATTTATGTTCCAACAACAAGACGCTAGAGATATGCAAAAACTAGATAGAGCTCAAGCAATGTATGATAATCAATTAGCTCAACAAATGCAATACAGGGCTGACGCAACNGCTGCTTTTGCCGGTGCTGCTAGCAGCTTAACAAGCTTTGCTACAGGTACAGATTTTGCAGGTGCTGCAGGTCCTGATGGAAATGTATTTACTCCTGGACTTTTTAAATAATAAATTATGGGATCATATACACAACCAAGTCGAATATTAGATAAGTCTCACTCAGTGTTGAATGACGCTTTGGGTAAGATACAAACTGATATAGCTACTAATTTAAAAAATAATAGAGCTAGAGCTATAGAAGAGCAAAAACGTTTAGAAAAGCAAAGAGTAGAAAAACAAAAAGCTGATGTTAAAAGACAGAAAGATATAAATACACTTAAAGAAAGACAAAGAAAAATGTCAAGTGTATATTCAGTAAAAAACACTATGGTAGGTGAAGAGACTAGTCCTAGTGTTATAGGTGAATTAGATGAATTAAACGAAGATGATTTTGGAGGAATACAGTTTGGTATTGAAGAAGATATAAAATATTTATATGGTGAATTATCTAACTACGATCCTAATAGTGTTGAATACGAATCAACTAAAGGACTAGTAGAAAAAGTATTAGATGAAGCACCTGTTTTAGTTGATTTAGTTAATCAAACTGTAGAAAATAATAAAGGTGCTTGGAATTTAAATGGTGAATTACTTAAACCAGAAAGAGGTATAAGTGGTTTAATATTATATGATGGATCTCCTGAATTTGATTTAAGATTAGAAGCTAGTAAAAATATTTTATTTGGTACAAAACAAGGTAGATTTAGTTTTGAATCTGTAGGAAACAAAAAACCTGGATTTGAAGGGTCTTCTTATATACTTTACAAAGCTGATGATGGCGAAAGAGAATTAAAAATAGGTTATCAAGAGTACAAAGAACTTGTTGAAAACGGCGGTGGCTTAATAGGTAGCACTGATATTGAACCTTACGATAAAGCAGTTAAAAAAATATGGGATCAAAATAAAAATGCTTATAGTCAATTAAAAACTAAATCTACAAACAGTCTTACTAATGTCCAAGATGATAGAAAAGTTACTGTTAGAACTATCGTACAAGATTTTGATACTGCTAATGAAAATTTAGAAAAATCAATTACTGATTTTGTATACAAAGGTGGTATGAATAATGTTGAAGGTAAAATACCTGGTTATAATTATGCTCAAAACTTTTGGCAAATGGCTGGTGGACCAAATGATAATCCAGAAATGCGTGTGTGGAAAAATACTGAAGAGCAAAAACAAAGATTATCAGAGCTCTTAATACAAGATGTAAAAAGAAAATACGCTTCTGAAACTAGTAGAACTACCTATGTTAATGACAGAGAAGCAGATCCAGCAAGCGTAGATATTATAAATAACATAGTAAATAATAATTCTATATTAGTCAACGAAGATATATCTAAAAAATATTTTCAAGGTAAAAGCAATATTGAAAATGATAATCAAGCTAGATATGGTTATCAAGATATTTACGATAACTACAATACTCTTTCTGATCAAGGGTTTAAAGGAGCTGCAGAGTTGCTTACTGAAATTAGTAGCCAAAACGAAAAAACTCCTAGAAAATGGGAGAGTGGAGGAATTTTACAGCAAAAGCTTATAAAGTCTAAAGGTTATAAAATACAAGACGAAGATGGTAATGCTGTAGAAGATGTAAATCCTAAAAAACTTTATTTAGAAACTTCAAGCGGTTATCAAGAGTTAGATATAGATAGCTTTCAAGATTTAATGAATCAAGTTAGACCAGCAGCTGGCATTACTCGTAGCAATCATAAAAAAGCTATGGATCAAATAAACATGGAAACACCAATAGACGAAACAGCTCAAGAATTTAATGAAATAGAAATAGCAAATCAATTATCATAATATGACTTATAGATTTAACGGAACAGACTACACTGAAGATCAAATGACTAAAGTAGCCGATGTAAAAGGTTATACTTTAGAAGAATTAATTTCTAAAAATCCTCAAATAGAAACTATAACAGATGATGAGGTGGAAAAGACGCAAGTCGTTGCAGAGGATGCTGCACCTGTAACGGCGGACACTCCAGCAGTGGAAGATACGGAATTAATTTCGGAAGATATTTCTTCGGATGGACAGCCAACTGATCCACCCTGGAAGCCAACTAAGCTGAATAAAGATGGCGAAATAGATCATGATTATTACGAAGCTTTAGGAACGTTTGGAGGCGTTTCTGTAGCTCCAGATTTATCGCCTACTGAAAGGCAAGCTGAATATGATTCTTATTTAAAATGGCAAGAAGACTCTTTAAAAAGCTCTAACGAGTTAATGCTTGAAGAACAAAGAGAAATGAACAAGCAAGTGTTATCTAATAACATGCAAATGCTTGAGCTTAAAAATAATATTAGCAAGCAAGTAGATTTATCTTTTTCTGATTTAGGAGAGCTAGAAACAGCTGAAGATTTTTTACAAGACTCTAAACAAATAAGTGGAGATATAATAAATCAAGACAAAGTAATAAGAAATTTAATAGATCAAACTAATAGTAAAATAGAAAATTACAATAAAGCAGAAATTAATAAAATTAAAAGTGAGTTTGATATTGATATTAAAAAACTAGTTAAAGAAATAGAAGGTAATTATGATTTGTCTAACGCAGATGGCATACAAGCCGCTGAAAATGATTTAAAGAAAAGATATGAAGAAAAGCTTAAAGTTGCTAATAAGTCTATAGAAGAAGCTCAACAAAGAGGAGAAGAGTTTAAAGAAAGCCAAATAAACGCTTTGTTTAATAGTAAAAAGTATAATGCTAGAGTTGATTTATTAAATGGCTTAATAAATGAAAAAATAGAACCTCTTTGGCAAGACTGGCAAAAAGCTAACGCTGGTGGATTAGCTAGTTTTTATGGGTTTACTAATGCTACAGATCAACTAATAGCTGGTACGTATGAAATAGGCAGGAACTGGGAAGCTGCTAAAGTTTCAATAGCTCAGTTAGGAATTAAAGGCGTAAAACAAGAGTTAGATTTATTAAACTTCGCTAGATCAAAAGCTGGGTTTACTGATCTTAATCAAACAATATACATCTATCCTGATGGTAAAGTAGATTACCAAAGATCTAATATTAAAACTCCTGAAACAATATCTCAAGCTCCAAGCACTCCACGCGCAGGAAGATTTACTTTAAAAGGTGAGTTAGACACTAGCAGGCAAGGTGCATTTGGAGAAGTTCAAAGTAAACCAGTTAAATATAAAGACTACGTTAAACTACAAGAAGATAAAATAGAAAACTTTAAAAATGATATAAAAATAAACGTAGAAGAAATAGAAGAGTTTGATAAATTAATAAACTTAGTAGAACCACCTGAACTATTTGACGAAGACGGAGCAACAGTTAATGACGTAATAGGTGTTGTATTNAGAATGGCACCTCAGTTAGGTGCTTCTATAACAGGAGCTGCGCTAGCCCCAGCAACAGGAGGTTCTTCTTTACTAGCATCTACTATGTTTATGTTTTCTAATGAATATGGATCTGCTTATTGGCAAGGTGTTACTCAAGCTTTATCTAAAGAGTTAAAAAGGCAACCGACTAATGAAGAGATAATAGAGGCTATGGTTGATGATAAATATCAAAACCAAGGTTCTGCAGCTGGTTGGGCTACAGTTTCAGCTCTTTTAGAACAAGGAACAGGTTTAAGAGCTAATAAAGCTTTATCTGCTTCTAAAAAATCAATAGAAAATTTTGCAAAAAAATTAGGTTATAAAGACTTAAAAGAGTTTATTGTAAAAACTAATAAAAATCAAATTGCAAAAACTATTAAAAATAAAAGTAAAAAAATAATAGATAAAGGATTTGAAGCTTTTCAAGAAGGCGGTGTAGAAGTTTTACAGGGTGTTGGTCAGGCTGCTGCTGTCAATGCTGCTAAAGGAGATGCTTCTTTTAAAGATGTAAACGTATTAGAAGATTTTAAAGAAGATTTTGGCGGTGGAGCTGTAGCAACTTTAGCTATACCTGGATTTGGCAAAATGATGAGAGCTGCTAGACTAAGTTACAACTATGTTAATGATCAGGCTTATAAAGTATCTATAGGAAAAGTAAAAGCAGAGCAAAGAGATCAGTTTTTTAAAGACGCTAACAACGTTTTATTACAGCTTAAAAATAATAATAAAATAAATGAAGAAACTTTTCAATCTGAATCTAAAAGACTAGCAGACTTAAAAAATAATTCTAGAAAAATTCCTAAAAACTTTTCGCTTGAAGCTACTCAAAAATCATTAGACTTAATGTTAGAGAGAGATAGACTACAAGCTAAAATAAATAATGAAGATCCTGCATTTACTAGTCCAGATAAAGAAAAGTTGAAAGAAGTTAATAATGAATTATTAGAAATTTATATTAATGAAGACAAGAAAGCAAAAGCTGAAATAACTAAAAGAAACATAGACACTCAAATGGGTCAAGTGTTACCTGCTAAAGGAATTAAAGTTCCTAAAGATAGCAGAGTAATAATAGTAACAAATGAAAATGCTCAGCAATTAGCTAATCAATACGGTGTTTCTGTTGAGTCTTTACTTGCAGATGGCGATACTGAAGGAGCTTACATAGCAGATAAAGGCGTTATATTAATGTCAGAAACAGCTGCTAAAGACGTTTTAAAGCATGAAGGCTTACATAACTATCTAGACATAGCTTTAAACAAACCAGGCAACGAAAACGTTGTGTTTGGTATGGCTGAAGTTTTGATGGAAAAAATGAAGAACACTGATCCAAAAATATTTAATGCACTTCAAACTCAATTAAATAAATACAGAGACAATCCTAATATTCCACCATCTCAAGTAGCCGAAGAAGTTATAACTTATTATGGGCAATTAAAAGATAGAGGTTATTTTAATGTTAAAGAAAATAAACCTTTACTACAGCAGTTTATTGATAGTATAAAAAGATTATTGGAAAATTTAGGTTTTAGAAATGTAGAAATAAATGAAGGAAATGTAGATACTATAATAGACAACTACGTTAAAAATATCGAAAAAGGTGGTTTAACAGCTGCTCAAAGAAAAATAGCAAGAGGTGACGTGTCTATATCTCCAGAAATAGAAGCTAGAGGAGAGACTAGTTTTTTAAGAGACGCTAAAGTCGTAGAAAAACCTTTAGCTATGGCTGCAGCTAAAAAATTAAGTGCAGATAAAACTACACAAGTAGATAATGATATAACTTCTTTACAGCAAGAAATAAAAGAAAATACAGAAGTAGCAGAGCGTATGGGTAAAGAACCTATACCTACGCCTAAACAACAAAGATTAGAAGCTAAAATAAGAGAAGATATAAAGCCAACTGTAGACTCTCTTGTAGAATCCCAAACTAAAAGACTTTATGATCCTATTCCAGCAAACATAAAACAAGACATTGATAGAAATACATTTAAGCAGACAATGCAAAATGATATTGAGTCTATGGTTTTTAATGAATACGAAGTAGGAAAACAAGATATAGAAAAGTTTATAACTAGTAGAGGATTTTTACGAGCTAATAGTTTAGCTAGTAGATTAGGAATACCTAGCGTAGAAGAAGGACCAAGTACAGATGTAACAGAAGTAAAAGGATTAGCTGCAGAAGAAGCTGCTGAGGTTGATACAAAAACTAAACCTATACCTAAGTCTAGAATACCTAGAGAATTTCCAGAAATAATAACACCTAGTTTAAAAGAAGACGTAGAAACAGCTGCACTTGAAATATTTGAAAGTGAAACACCTGATGTATCTGATAAGCAGTTTAAAAGCTTTTTAACAGAGACATTTAGAGGCAAACTAACTAAACCTATTAAGAATGCTTTAGGAACTGGTAAAAATTATGAATTTACTGTAAAGAAGTTAGCGCCTAAAATGAAAGAGCTTTTACCTGCTCAATGGTTTGTTAGATTAGAATCTCAAACTAAGCCTGAAAATAGATTATTTACTAAACCGCCTAAGCGTTTAACTAAACAAGAAGACATTGATGCTGCTATGCAAGATGACAAGGTTTATGTAGAAAATACAGCGCAAGGAGTAAATCTATACGAGTTTAAAGATTTTACACCAAAACAATTAATAGATTATTTATTAGCACCAGCTATAAGCCCAACTACTGGAAAAAGAAGTGGATTAAGAGGTACTAGAAAAACTACAGTAGCCGAAGGCGTAGTAGATGTTTTAGGTAGAGATGTTACACCTCAAACTGTAAGGCGAGTTGAAAGAACAAAAGATAAAGCTGCAGAGATAAGTAGAAAAGTACAGCGTGATCCAAGCATGCAGTTTGCTAAAAAATTTGATTCAAAAAACATAAAAGAATTAGAAGAAATATCTACACTTAGAAGTAAAATACAAGTTGCTAGAGTTCTTGGTTTTGACGGTAGCGCTATAAATGAAAAAGGTAGGCCAAAGTTTTTAGCTCAAATGCTAAAAGCTGCTGAAAAAGGGCAAATAGATGTAGCTACTATAGAAGCAGCGTTAATGACTAGTGGTGGTAAACAAACTTTTTACGGAGCAAAAGGAGTAGAAAAGAAATATGATAAGTATGGAGATGCAGTTAAAGCAGGCATTAAAAATCCACTTAAGTATGCTAAAAGAACTAATGGAGAATATGTAGTAATAGGTAAACCTAAAAATGTTAATGGTAAAATACTATATATTACTAACGAAAAAATTAGAAAAGAAATTAATAAGTATAGTGATTATGTACCTAAAAATGGTAGATTATATTGGGGAGCTAAAGATCCTAACTACATAACTTTACTTAATACAGCTAAAAAATCTCCATTTGATTCTAAATATAAGAGGGTTGATCCTATGAAAAAAGGTAGATCACTTGTTAAGAAAGTATTAAACTCTTTTAAATCTCAAGAAGAGTTAAATATGGATATGTTAGATCACGTTGTTAATCAACTTGCTACAGCTGTAAATGATGGTATGTCTATGGATGTAGCTGGTTTAATAATAATACAAAGTTACCAAGCTACTTCTGGACTAATAAAGTCAGCTGCTCCTTTCAAATATATATCTGATGTTTTTGAATCTGGATTAAAGCAAGAGAGAAGATCAACTAAATTATATAGAGAAGAACATAACCCACCAGCTTCTGTAGTTGGTGCTAGTATATTGTATGCTATAAAAAACAACAAGCCACAGGCAATAATGAAAGATATAAGAAAAAACTTTTATCAAACAATATTGTCTAAAAAAGATGATAGTCTTTTAGATATTGAGTACGCAGCTACACTTCCTGAAGGTACATATATAGGTGACAATCCTATAATACGTATGGCTATGTCTGGGATAAATTTAAACACTATAAAAAACATACAAACAGGGCAAAGTATAATAGATGAATTTGGATTAGGTGTAGCAGAAAGTATACAAAAATTTCCTGATGTATTTAATTTGCAAAATAAATTAGTAGAGCAAGTAGTTAAAGGTGAAACAACATTATCTGAAGCTAAAAGACAACTAGCAGTTTATGCTAAATTTCCAAAAAACGGACAGCCTAGTTTAGCAGAAACACAAAACAAAGCTAATAAAATAAGTAAATTACAGCTAATAGAATCTAAAGTTTTAAATATAAACGAAAATATAGACATTGAAACTGTTTTAAGCAAAGCTGCAAAAATAGATGTAGCATTGAAATTATCTAATTTACTCGATAGACCAGTTAAAAAAATAAGAGTATTTGACTTTGATGATACGCTAGCTACTAGTAAAAACGTTGTATTTGCAAATAGAGGTGAAGAAACATTAACTTTAAACGCTGAAGAATTTGCCTCTAGAGGATTACAGCTTAAACAAGAAGGTTGGATTATGGACTTTAGTGACTTTAACAAAGTTACAGATGGACGTCGTGGACCACTATTTGAAGTAGCTAAAACTATAAAAGAAGCTAGAGGTAATGAAGATTTATTTGTACTAACCGCACGTGCCCCTGAATCAGCCGAAGCTATATATGAATTTTTAAAAGCCGAAGGTTTAGAGTTTAAAAAAGAAAACATAATAGGCTTAGGTAATTCAACTGGAGAAGCAAAGGCTAATTGGATAATAGATAAAGCTGCTGAAGGCTATAATGACTTTTACTTTGCTGACGATGCTTATCAAAATGTAAAAGCTGTTAGAGATGCATTAAGTGTAATAGATGTTAAATCTAAAGTACAACAGACAAGAGTTAAAGAGAGTAAAAAACTAGATGATGAGTTTAACAATATATTAGAAGAGACTACAGGTGTAGAAGCTTTTAAAGAATACTCTGCTGCTAAAGCTAAAACTATAGGTGCTAGTAAAGGTAAATTTAAATTTTTTATACCTTATTCTGCTGAAGATTTTTTAGGTTTAATATATCCTACATTAGCAAAAGGTTCAATAGGAGATGCGCAGATGGCATGGTACAAACAAAATTTATTAGATCCATATACTAGAGCTCAAGAAAATTTATCTACTGCTAGAATAAATTTAATGAACGATTTTAAACAACTTAAAAAATCATTAGACGTACCTGCAGATTTAAGAAAGAAAAATGAAAGTGGATTTACTAATGAACAAGCTGTTAGAATATTTCTATTTGATCAAATGGGTTATGAAGTACCTGGTTTATCTAAAAGAGATTTAAAAGAATTGAAAGATATAGTAATTAAAGACCCTAAGTTAAGTGTGTTTGCTGACCAAATATTAAATATAACTAAAGGAGATGGTTATGCAAAACCAAGTGATAATTGGTTAACTGGAACTATAACAACTGATTTAATAGATTTAATAAATACAGAAAAAAGATCTAAATATTTAGCTGAATGGCAGCAAAACGCAGATGTTATTTATTCTAAAGAAAATTTAAACAAATTAGAAGCTTTATATGGCGCTAAATATAGAGAGGCTTTAGAAGGAGTTTTATCTAGGATGAAATCAGGTAGAAATAGACTCAACACTGGTAGTAGACTTAGTAATAGAATATTAGATTATATCAATGGTTCTGTAGGAACTATAATGTTCTTTAACACTAGGTCAGCTATACTTCAAACAATATCTTCTATAAACTATTTAAATTGGAATTTTAATAATCCTTTAAAAGCCGGTGCTGCTTTTGCTAATCAACCTCAATATTGGAAAGATTTTAAAATGCTAATTAATTCTGATTATTTAAAAGATAGAAGAAATGGTTTAAAACTTAATATATCAGAATCAGAAATAGCTGATGCTGCTGCTACTAGTAGAAACAAAGCTAAAGCAGCTTTAAATTATATATTACAAAAAGGTTATTTACCTACTCAATTTGCAGATAGTTTTGCTATAGCAGCAGGTGGAGCTACTTTCTATAGAAATAGAGTTAATGATCTTGTAAAGCAAGGCGTTGAATTAAAGCAAGCAGAAGAACAAGCTTTATTAGAGTGGAGACAAGTTTCAGAAGAGTCTCAACAGTCTGCAGATCCAAGTAGAATATCAGCTCAACAATCTAGTAATTTAGGTAGACTAATACTAGCTTTTGCTAATACTCCTATGCAGTATACTCGTATACAAAAAAGAGCTATACAAGATTNAATAAANAAAAGAGGTGATGCTAANGCTAATATAAGTAAAGTAATATANTATGGAATTGTTCAAAATATAATATTCAATGCTCTTCAACAGGCAGCTTTTGCTATAGGTTTTGGAGATGATGTAGAAGACGAAGTTAAAGAAGAAAAGTATTTAAATGTAGCTAATGGTATGTTAGATTCATTTTTAAGAGGTATTGGTATAGGTGGTCAAGCTGTATCAGTAGGTAAAAACTTTTTAATGGATATATACGAAAGATCACAAAGAGATAGACCTGAATATGTAGATGCAGTTTGGAAGTTAACACAATTTTCACCACCAATAAATTCTAAAATATCTAGATTAAAACAAGCTGCTTGGCATTTTGACAATAAAAAGCGTAGACAGAAAATATTTGATGAAGGTTTTTCTTTAGATAATCCTGCTTATGAAGCTGCTAGTAAAGTTGTTAGTGCTACTACTAATATACCTTTAGATAGAGTTCTTTATAAAATGGAAAATATAGAAGCAGCTTTAGATGAAGATAATGATGTATGGCAAAGGATAGCTATGCTAGGCGGTTGGCCTAAGTGGCAATTAGAAACTGAAAAGAAACAACAGTCTTCTACTAATAAAAAGAAAAACATAGGTGGAATAAAAATAAAAAAGAGAAAAATAAGAATTAAATAAGGAACAATAAAAAACTGGGCACCATACCCAAAAGTTCCTGTAACCAAAAAGGGAGGCCGAAAGACCTCCCTTTTATTATTTAGCAGCCACCGCAGTAGCCGTTACAAAATGGACACATAATTTATATTTTTAAACTAATTCCAATTGAGCAAATAAATGCTCCACTTGCTATTGCAAGAGTATTTGGGTTATTGCCAAATTGTTGGCCGTGCCACATCATATTAGCACCTGAAAGAGTCATCATGCCAATGCCTCCTATAATTACTAGTTTTTTCATTTTAATTTAAGTATTGTGTTTAAATTAGAATATATTATACCTATTAAAATAATAGAACAATATACAATAGGTTTTTGTAAGTCTTGTTGTATTAACAAAGTAAATACACTTAAAAATAATAACTTAGCTGCCATACTACCGTATATTAAACCTATGCCTGATTGCTTTGATTTTAAAAATATAGTTATAACGACCTTGTTTATAGCCAGCATAATACTTGTAGCTAATAAACCATAGACAAATGATTCTATCATACTATTTCGCATGCTCCTCCTGCGCAAGCTAATTCACCAGCTAGATCAGTTTCATCTTCAACT
>FUFK010069087.1_pt1 | contig 10973 bp, 8 predicted proteins | sample 1021851 | NCBI WGS metagenome assembly FUFK01 (sample SAMEA51879418, study PRJEB19060) | metagenome
ATACATTTTATTAGTTTTAATTTATTGAATAAATTGAATAATATATAAAAAGTCATTATAGTTTATATGTTCTATAATCAGTTTTCAAAATTATACCACTTTTGTATATTTTATTATATAATACAGTAACTTATTTCCCTTTTGATATAATACTACCCTTCAATCGTTTTAAAAGAGTNTTATCAGTATAACTCANATCAATCTCTTAACCACTAATATATGATAATTAAGGTATTTTGTTGAGAGATGAGTTCGTTTTGTTTTTGAGGGTATCTTTATTGTGCAATTGGCGACTGCAATAATCGCCTATTTCTTCTTACTCTTCCAAGTGCCACCGTATTGGTAGGTCTCCTCAAATCGTGATTTAACCCCAACCAAACATTTTCCGCACAGAAACACCCAATCCTTCAAATCGTTGTATCGACATCGATAGAGGACTTGCTTTGCGTCATTACAGATATAACAGTCCTTGGTTCTAATTCTCATCGCACCATCGTCTGACTTCATCTTCGTAGTTAGAGAAGTATTTAGAAATTACGTTGATATCAAATTTCGACAGTATGGATGTGTTTGGTTCTCTATCGAGAAGGAAATTGAAAGAGAACTTTAACAATTGTTCCTTCGTCACTTTGTCGTCGGTAAGGTCAGAGAGACTTTGGTCAGTGACAGTCACCTCATGAGTAGTGGTCATGCTGTCTGCAACAGTGACCTGAAAAACATCGTTTGTTTGTTTTTTGATTGAAATACTCATTCAAAAAATCACGTCAAAGAAATTTAGGATTCATTAAAAAAATACTCCTCCTGGAATTNACTCAACTGTATCATACTTTATACGCAAATGAAGAAACTCAAGACAGTTTAATATCTTTTGCATTATGTAAGCAGATACAAATGATGGGTGTGCTAGTTTTGTGATGCTTCTTTCTGTCTCATGCGAGTGATTTCAGATGGGGCGATACCAAGTTTTTTGAGAATNGGGTGCTTTTCATCTATGACCCTCCAAAACGGAATTGGGGCGTCATCTACCTTAAAAACATNTAAAACTTCTTCTATTGCTATTCTNAGAAATATACCTGTAGTCACTGGGCAGGTATTGTCTGCACCCTTTTCTTTTGCAAGCGCATGTCTCATCTCTTTGGGTGTTATAGTTGTTCCCACCGGAATTCTAGAAATGTAACTAGAAATAACTTCAGGAGATGAAATAAGCATTTTTTCACCTGCTTTCATATCACTAAAGTTTTTTTTTAGAATCTTAACAATATTTCTAGGCATGGATTAGTCTCTGTATTTATAGTTTTCAGTCCGAAGAATATCAAATTGGATCGAATGTTAAAAAATAAAAATAATATTTTATCATGTTTTTAACTGGCGGAGAGAGAGGGATTCGAACCCTCGGTACGCTTTCACGTACAACGGTTTTCGAGACCGCCACATTCAACCACTCTGCCACCTCTCCATGAAAACTCCCTAGTTTAAAGCAGGACTTTTCTCAACCAATACTAATATATCAAAGGCATGAACAAAGTGTAACAAAAAGTGTGCTAGAAGTGTGCACCGTTTTTTCTGTATTTTTGTGGATACAAAAAACTTCTAACCCATTGAAAAAATTGGCGCACCCGAGAGGATTCGAACCTCTGACCTCTGCCTTCGGAGGGCAGCGCTCTATCCAGCTGAGCTACGGATGCCTTAGTTTGAGAAATATTATGATTATTTTATCAAATGTAATAGCTAATTTTTCTGAGTTTTTATAACAAAAGTTTATTATCAAGATCCAGGGTTCTTAAAACTTTTTGATCAGCTGGTAAGGTCAATAAAAATATCTTCTAGATCAGGTTGGTAGGTGCTTACGTCTATTATTTGAATTCCAGCGTTACCAATTTTTTTTAGAATTTCTCCAGAACTACTCTTCTCCGGATTAAATCTAATAGTAAATCCATTAGATGTGATAATGGGATTTAAGTTTTCTATACCATTAGGTAAAGGTTGGTTTCGCTGATTTTCTGGAATTGTTACGTTTAAATCTTTTCTCCCAGCAGATCTAAGAAGGTCAGCTTTAGTTTTGCTAACCATTACTTCGCCTTTATTTAAAATCGCAACATGGTCGCAAAGTTGCTCAGCCTCTTCTAAATAATGAGTGGTCAAGACAATCGTGACTCCTGAATCATTTAGACTTCGGACACTATCCCAGAGTTTTTGTCGTAAAGCCACATCTACTCCAGCAGTTGGTTCATCTAATATCAGTATTGGCGGAGAATGCACCATCGCTTTTGCTACAAGCATCCTTCGTCTCATGCCACCAGAAAGTGTGCGAGCATAGGCATGGCTTTGTTCAGTAAGTCCAACCATTTCTAAAATTTCTTTTGTTTGTCGTTCATGATATGGAATATTATACATTCCAGCAGTAAATTCGAGGGACTCATGAGGAGTAAGAAATACATCAATATTTAGTTCTTGTGGCACAATTCCAATATTTGCTCTGCACTGACGTGGGTTTTTATCCAAATCTTCACCCCATACTGTTACACGCCCAGATGATTTAATAACTGTTCCTGCAAGAATATTTATCAATGTGGACTTGCCTGCGCCATTTGGCCCTAAAAGGCCAAAAATACACCCAACTGGGATTTCAAGATTTACATTATTTAAGGCATTTTTGGGATTGGATTGTCCTTGAGCTTTATAAGTTTTAGATAACCTGTCTAGCCGAATCGCTACATTGTCATTGGGANTATTTAGAAATATTTTTGGGTAGGATGTCATACTAATAACATCATACCATAACAGTAAACTTTGACTAGTTTTAAATATTTATCTGCCCAATGTTTATTTAGAACAATAGTACCTCTTTTAATCATCAAGCAAAGTTGTTTAGTAATTCTTAAAAAATCAATCTAAATAACTCATGTTTCTTTGATATTTTTCATAAAATGATTATTGTTGATTTAATATGAACTAGGAAATATTAAAAAGAGTTTTTCCAAAAATATCATTTTCAAAATAAAAAGTAGGAAAAGTTTGATGTTTAAACCAGAAAAAAAAATTGGAAACCAAGGCCATAATCAGAGGACTAAGCGCGTTTCCTGTAATGGGGGTGGAGGTCCGCTGGGACATCCACAAATCTGGTTAACCCTCGGGAAAGACGGCACAGTTGTTTGCCCTTATTGCTCAAAAAAATTTGAAGCATAAACAAAAGAATGATGAATTTGCAACAATCTAACAGGCTTATCTTAGTAGATGGTTCTGGATATATTTTCAGAGCCTATTACGCCTTACCGCCAATGTATCGTGACGATGGCACTCCGGTAAATGCAGTATTCGGATTTACCAAAATGCTCTTAAAACTCGTAAATGATTTAAAGCCAGAATATATAGCTGTCATATTTGACGCTGGTAGAAAAACATTCAGAAATGACATTTATGCCGATTACAAGGCAAATCGCAGCGAGCCTCCGGAGGAGTTAATTCCGCAGTTTGATTTAGTAAGGCAAGCAACTAAAGCATTAAATTTACCGCTATGCGAGATATCGGGATATGAAGCAGATGACGTTATAGCTACATTTGCTAAGGCAGCGTGCAATCAAGGCCAAGATTGTTTAATTGTCTCCTCTGATAAAGATTTGATGCAACTTGTAAATGAGCATGTCAAATTACTTGATCCAATTAAAAACATTATAATTGGAGATGATGAAGTTCAGCAAAAATTTGGTGTTTTGCCTAACAGAGTTGTGGACGTTCAAGCTTTGGCAGGTGATAGTTCTGATAACGTGCCTGGAGTCCCTGGTATTGGGATAAAAACAGCAGCTGAACTTATTAATCAGTATGGAAATCTTGAGCAGCTTTTGGCAAATGCTAACAATATAAAACAACCTAAGAGACGAGAGACCCTGGTTCAATTTGCTGATCAAGCACGGATCTCACAACAATTAGTCCAACTTCGAACGGATGTACCAGTGGATATGCAGACTAGTGAACTAGTTCACCAATCAATAGATGATGTCAAATTACATTCATTTCTTTTGCAGCAGCAATTCAAGAGTCTGTCTACATCGCTTGGCTTTTCAGAACAGTCATTAGACAAGCCTTCAGATGAATTAAAAAAAGAAGAAAAAATGAGCTCAGATACAGTTCGAACAGAGACAAGACCTGAGATAGTTTCGATTGAGCCAGAGATCACAAAAGTTGAACAAGTATCATATCAACTAATTACGGAATATAAAGAGCTTGAGCGTTGGTGTACTATTGCAGAGGATCAAGGACTAGTTGCTATTGATACTGAAACAACTTCAATTAACGCAGCATCTGCTGAATTGGTTGGAGTTTCTTTGGCAATTTCTCCTGGAAGAGCATGCTATATACCGCTTCGACATACTCCAGAGTACCAAAGCGCTAATCAGGTTGGTCTTGATTTTACGGAAACGTCAGAAAAGGAAACAAAAGTCTATCAGCAAATTGATTTTAATAAGGCCATGAACCGATTAAAGCAGTTACTTGAGGATAAAAGCGTTTTAAAAGTAGGTCATAATTTGAAATATGACTCACATATATTAAAACAAAAGAGAAACGGAAATATTAATATTTTTCCTCTAGATGATACCATGTGCTTATCTTACGTATTAGATGCAGGTAGAATAGAGCGTCATGGCTTGGATTACCTTGCTGCAAAATGGCTATCACATCAAACAATTAAATATGAAGATGTTTGTGGTAAGGGCTCAAAGCAAGTTTCATTTGATCAGATTTCCCCTTCTTATGCCTGTAATTATGCAGCCGAGGATGCAGATATTACGTTTAGACTGTGGATGATTTTAAAACCAAGACTTGCAAATGAGAGAATGACAGTAGTTTATAATCGGCTCGAGCGTCCATTAATTCAAGTTTTATCTGAAATGGAGCAGCATGGAATTGTTGTAGATGCGAGCATTCTCCGACGATTGTCAAATGACTTTGCAAGCAAAATTGTGTTATTGGAGAGAGAAATTTATAATCTTGCTGAACAGGAATTCAATATTGCTTCTCCTAAGCAGCTTGGAGAGATATTATTTGAGAAACTGAAATTAGAAGGGGGAAAAAAATCCAAAACTGGTGCATGGTCGACAAGCGCAGATATTTTAGAGGAATTGGCCTCAAGGGATATAACCATTGCACAAAAGGTTCTGGACTTCAGACAGTTGGCAAAATTAAAGTCAACTTATACGGATGCATTACAGGAGAGTATAAACTATCGTACTGGAAGAGTTCATACCTCCTATTCGATGGTAGGTGCATTAACTGGTCGTTTGTCATCTTCCGACCCCAACTTACAAAACATACCAATAAGAACAACCGAAGGACGGTCTATAAGAACAGCTTTTATTGCAGAAGCTGGTTCAAAAATTATTTCTGCGGATTATTCTCAAATAGAGTTAAGATTGGTAGCACATGTCGCAAAAGAGAAGAGTATGTTGGAGGCTTTTAAGAATGGCATCGATATACACGCCCAAACTGCAGCAGAAGTATTTGAAGTGCCAATAAATAAATTAAACGGGGAAACAAGAAGGCGTGCAAAGGCCATAAATTTTGGCATAATATATGGAATATCTGGATTTGGTCTTGCTAGACAACTTGGTATATCCCAAGGCGAGGCAAGAGATTATATAAAAGCTTATTTTACGCGTTTTCCTGGTATACGTGATTACATGGAACAAATGAAACAGCTTGCGCGAGAAAAAGGTTTCGTAGAAACCTTGTTTGGAAGACGTATTTACATTTCCAATATAAAATCTTCGAATGCCGCTATTAGGGGTTTTGCAGAGCGCCAGGCAATAAACGCCCCCATTCAAGGAAGTGCTGCTGATATCATTAAAAGAGCCATGATTAAAATGCCCAATATGATAAATAAGTTAAATTTAAAAACAAAAATGCTTTTGCAAGTCCATGATGAATTGATATTTGAGACACCCGAGGATGAAGTTCCAATTGCTTTTGAAGCCATAAAATCTACGATGGAAAAAGCTCATGAACCAATCATATCTTTAGATGTTCCAATTATTGTTGAAGGTGGTGCTGCCGATAGCTGGGCAAGAGCACATTGATGAAATGTCAGGAAAAGAAAAACAGAAATCTATCTCATATTTTTGTTTGGCGCCTTAATGTTGCCGTTTAGCTGCCTCGTTTTGGTTATCTTTAAATTTTCTATTATGGTAATGTAAAAAATTTTAGGGTTTTCATATTTACTTAATGAGAAAGGGGGTTTCAATGGCCAATAGGATCGCTCTTGTGGATGATGACCAAAATATCATTGCATCTGTTTCTGTTATGCTTGAGCAAGAGGGTTATGAGGTAGATTGCTATTTNGATGGAGAACAGGCGCTTTTTGGAATCTTGAAACGGCCAGTTGATATGGGTATTTTGGATATAAAGATGCCGCGTATGGATGGGGTAGAATTGTTACAAAAGCTTCGGCAAAAAACTGATATGCCTGTTATTTTTCTTACAAGTAAAGATGACGAGTTAGATGAGGCGTTAGGATTGAGTGTTGGTGCTGATGACTATATTACTAAACCATTTTCACAAAGATTATTGATTGCTAGAATAAAAGCTGTACTAAGACGCGGTAGGTTGCAAGAAGAAAATCAACCCAGAACAGAAGAGATTATTGCACATGGAGATTTGATTTTAGATCCTGATAGGCATTTATGTAAATGGAAGGAACAAGTTGTCAAATTAACAGTAACAGAGTTTTTGATGATAAAAGCGCTTATTCTGCGTCCAGGACATGTAAAAAGTAGAGACCAGCTGATGGATGCAGCATATGGAGAGTCAGTTTTTTTAGATGATAGGACAATTGATAGTCATATAAAAAGACTTCGCAAAAAGTTTCGCGTTATTGATCCTGATTTTGACCAGATTGAGACGTTATATGGAATTGGATATCGTTATGGAAATGATTAAACACTCTTTTTTAAAATTTTATTATTAATAAGTAACCGATTTAAAATACGGTGGTTAAATTTTATGGTACTAAGGTGATATGACTAATCGTCGAATCAGCCCTCTCTCAATTCGAATATTGCTAATAATGCTTTTGCCATTAATCCTTTTTTTTATTGGTATATTGGCACTTGACAGATACCGGATTGTTTTAATAGATGCTGAGTTGAATGCGTTAAAACGGCAAGGAGAAACTCTTGCTCGCTCTCTCGCTCTTGCGAATGCAGATAGCACAAATAAAATCAACAGTCTTGATCTTTCGGAGAGAGGTCTTGCTAAAGCCGCCCTGCGCCATATCCTTCCATTGGTTGGCTATGGTACTTCTTTGAGAGCACGGATATATCAAACATCTGGCAGGATTATGGCAGATACAGCTAATAACGAGATACCAGATTCATTGGTGCAGATGTCTGTTAAATCACGAGCATCACCATTGCTCAGAATAAAACAGCAAATAATAACCTCTATTTCGAAGTTTAGTAACTTTGTAAATGGTGTTGAAGCACTCCCCATAATTCCTGCTCGTAAGCTTATTTCCATTAACCAGTTACCAGCTTTGAAAACTGCAATGATGGGTAAAAAAGTTAGTATGAGCTGGCGCACATCTTCTGGGCAACTCGTACTTGGTGTTGCTTTACCCATTCAAGAGGTTCGTGTTGTGAGAGGGGCGCTATTACTCACTAAAAATGGTGCGGCTATAGAAGCGGAAATTGCAAAAGTACAATGGGCTTTTTTCTTATTATTATGTGCCATCTTTTCAATTACAGTCATGTTGGGTCTTTACTTATCAAGGTCAATCACGAGTCCAATAGTAAAATTAGCGCTATCTGCCAGAAAAATTACACGAGCGCATGATAAGTCAATAAAGCTAGAAAAACTTCCGAATAGAAATGATGAGATAGGAGAACTGTCGAAGGCACTTCAAGAAATGACAAATGATTTACAGGAGCGAATAAGAGCCACTGCAGGGTTTGCAGCGGACGTTGCGCATGAATTAAAAAATCCATTGACGTCTCTTCGATCAGCAGCGGAGACTATTTCAAGGATCGATAATCAAACCCAGCAACAAGCGTTAATGGGCGTGATCCTTGAGGATGTAAAAAGACTGGATAGGTTGATAAATGATATATCTCAGGCTAGTAGAGTAGAGGCAGAGTTAGCTGGGACGAAGAGAGAATCTGTAAATTTTTGTGAGCTCGTGGATAATTGGGTTTTAATGATGAGAGATAGGCACTCTGACGTCGAGTTGACCTGGAATCCGCCAGCAAACTCAAAATTTAAAAAATATTTTGAAGTAAGTATTCATTCAGGTAGGGTAATCCAAATACTAGACAACATGCTCTTGAACGCCATAAGTTTTAATCCTCCAGATAAGAATATCGAAATAAAGCTTACATTCGCGAATAGAAGCAAAAATATGCTATGTTTTTCTATTCGTGATTATGGGATAGGTATTCCTGAAGCTAACCTTGATACTATTTTCAATAGGTTTTATACTCAGCGACCAGATAATGAGGCATTCGGACATCATTCTGGTTTAGGGCTGTCAATTGCGCGACAGATAGCCGANGCTCATNATGGCAGATTATANGCNATNAATGGTAAAGAGAANGGNGCTATTTTCACTCTTGAACTGCCGCTCGCAAGCTCGATGTAATCTTGACAATGGTTTTATTTGTATCTAACTTCATTAGATGAGCCAATCTCAGATTGATGGTGAATTCTGCACATGATTTGGAGACTTTAATCAATGGTATCTAATATGAATTATAAACGAGATGTCACAAACGTACGAATAATCTTNGTAATAGGNCCATCNGGAGCAGGCAAATCTACTGCACTAAATGCGCTTGAGGATGCCGGGTTTTCAGCAGTGGATAATTTGCCATTGTCAATGATAGACCAATATATTGCGTTAGAGGTGGAAACAGCAAAACGAAGAATTGTTCTTGCAGTTGATAAGCGAACAACTGGCTTTGAGAAAAAAGTAGTTGAAGGACTAATCAAAAATTTAAAGTTAAAATTTAGAGAGGAATGTCAGATTGTGTATATTNATGCAAACCCTTCTGAGATAATCAAAAGATATCAGTCAACAAGACGACACCACCCATTAGTAGAATCAGGTAATTTAAATGTAGCAATTGAGAGTGATTTTTCAGCAATGAAAGGTCTAGATGAATTAGCTGACATTATATTGGACTCAACGGGCTCGGACCCCTCNGCTTTTAGAACTATGTTGCTCTCTAGACTAGGGCTTCCTGCACTTAACCCAGTGCCCTTATCTATCATGAGTTTTTCGTTCAGAAAAGGAATCCCAGAAACAGCTGAATATGTTTTTGATACAAGGTTTCTTGCTAATCCCCACTGGAAAGAAGGATTACGAAATCTTACAGGAATAGAACTCGAAGTGCAGCGGTTTGTTAAAAATGATGANGGGTTTGAGCCTTTCATGCAGAATGTTATACAAATTATAGAATTAGTTTTGCCAACCATGCAAAAAACAGGAAGACCTCAATTAGGTATTGCTTTTGGATGTACTGGAGGACGTCATAGGTCTGTNACTTCTGCTGAATATATAGCCTCTTGGGCTGTAAAGAAAAAAATCAAGCATGTTCTTGAACATCTTGGATTATAACGTTTTCAAAATCTTTTCTTGAACTCTCAAGTACAAATCTTATCTATATACACGCAGGAAATCTAATTTTAATTCAAGATGCATAAAAAAGTATCGTTTAGTGAAGAAGTTTGATAATACACCGTGAAAACAAATCAGATGGAATTTTAATCATGAATGACTATATCGTCTCTGACATCAATTTAGCAGATTGGGGCCGAAAGGAACTATCAATAGGTGAGAGTGAAATGCCAGGCTTGATGGCATTGAGAGAAGAGTTTGGACGCTCGCGGCCTCTGGAAGGTGCTCATATCGCAGGATGTCTCCATATGACTGTACAAACAGCCGTATTGATAGAGACCTTGACAGCGCTTGGTGCGGATGTGCGCTGGTCATCTTGTAATATATTTTCAACTCAAGACCATGCTGCTGCGGCGATAGCAAAAACGGGTGTTCCCGTATTTGCAAAAAAAGGGGAGACGTTGGAAGAATATTGGGCCTACGTGGATAAAATTTTCGATTGGCCTGGTAATAAAGTTGCCAATATGATTTTGGATGATGGCGGTGATGCAACTATGTATGTATTGTTTGGTGCTAATTTAGAGGCAGGCGAAAATATTCTTGAAAATCCTGCTTCTGAAGAAGAAATTTATTTGAAAAAACAGATCTTAAAAAGGCAGAGTGCTAGTCCTGGTTGGTTCACTCGTCAGCGGGATGCCATAAAGGGTGTTTCCGAAGAAACGACTACTGGAGTACTTCGTCTTTATCAACTAGGAGAACAAGGAAAATTACCGTTCCCCGCTATAAATGTGAATGATTCTGTAACAAAATCAAAATTTGATAATCTGTATGGGGTCAGAGAATCCCTTGTAGATGGAATAAGGCGTGCAACAGATGTAATGCTTGCTGGAAAAGTTGCGGTGGTATGCGGTTTTGGTGATGTTGGTAAGGGCTCAGCGGCCTCTCTCCGTCAAGGTGGCGCAAGAGTAGTGGTAACTGAAATCGACCCTATCTGCGCATTGCAAGCAGCCATGGAGGGATACGAAGTTGTAACACTTGAAGATGTTGCCTCTACAGCAGATATTTTCGTAACAGCAACTGGTAATAAGGACGTTATTACCCTCGATCATATGAGAGATATGAAAGATAGGGCAATTGTTTGTAATATNGGGCACTTTGATAATGAAATTCAGGTTTCTTCTCTTTCAAATTACGTATGGAATGAAATAAAGCCACAGGTAGATGAAATAGAATTTCCAGACGGTAAGAGAATGATTCTTCTTGCTAAAGGCAGACTTGTTAATCTTGGCTGTGCAACAGGACACCCTTCATTTGTTATGTCTGCATCATTCACAAATCAGGTGTTAGCTCAAATTGAGTTATGGCAGGA
>FUFK010040433.1_pt1 | contig 10972 bp, 11 predicted proteins | sample 1021851 | NCBI WGS metagenome assembly FUFK01 (sample SAMEA51879418, study PRJEB19060) | metagenome
TCTCCCAACTGTGTAAGAGTTAAACCTGAAGAACTCTCATCTATAGGAGTTGCTTTGTATAGCTTTATTTCAAGGCTTTTTGTGCTGTTGATAGCAATAGCACCTGAAAAAGAATTTACATATCCTGACCTAGTACAAAATAGTTGCGCTTGTGCAACTGCATCTTGTGCATCAGCAGTAGGGTTTGTAACTATTGTATCAAAGGAGTGCTGAGTACCACCTGCATAAGTTGGAGCATACTCNTCTGTTGTGCTTTTACTTATAAGACCTGCCACCCTTACAAAATGAGTTCTTCTAACGGTATCGTCATCCCAAGTTAAAGCTCCTGATGAGTTCTTAGTAAGAACCGTATCGTTAGCTGCTGTGCTAAAATCTTTAGGAACATGAAGTTGATCGTTATCTAAGCTGCTATGTTCGTTACTTGCCATATTATACTGAAGCTACTAAAATTTCTACATCTACATCGTTACTTGCAGGATTTACCTGAATACTTGCTATATCAGCCATAGTTCCAAAACTAGGAGAGGTNTCTGCCTCAGCCAACATTAGATCATCAGGTGCGCCTAAAATATGCGACTCTCCTGCTGCTAACCTTATTTGATAAAGGGTAGCNGCTCCAACGATAGCCAACTCAACANCATTTGTATCATCAAGATTTGTTACNCTAATGTATTTTGCATCCTCAAGATCAATAGCATTGTCAGATGCAAAAGCATTGCCATTGAATGTAGCAACAGTAGTTGTTTGACTGTTTACACACTTAACGATTCTTTTGAATACTTCATTTATATCTGCTATCTCTAAGGTTTTTGTTCCTCCGTATTCTGTTCCTCCTAGCGATAACTGCTCTGTTACTGTAACAGTAAGGGTTGCGTTAGTTATTGTACTTGCCATNTTATTTCTTTATTAGTTTTATTTCTGTAATTAGTTCTTCCTTCATTATGTTTAGAAACTTTACAAGTTTTTCTTTATCAACCTTATTGTAGCCACCACCACCATGCTCCTTACCACACATCCAAGATCCATCAGGCATTTGGTGTTCCCATCCATCAGGACAGTTAGGGTTTTTTCTTGCGTTCTCCGTTTCTTTCATCTTTTCCTTTACAGGATGTCCTTTTGGGAGTAAATCTGTGTCGTGAGTACCACCTTGAAAACGACCCTTTTTCATAACGAAAAGAAAAGAATTTACTCTTGCGTATGCCCATTGTTCCTCAGATTTTACATTCGGTCTAACCGATTCTCGATTTGTTCGGTAAGCACCGACTCCACGATCAAACACTTTCTCTAACTTCTTGTAAGTAACTCTAGGATTCCAATCCACCTTCAAGTCCTTTACTTCTTCATTATGTTCTTTTACTTTTGCCTCTAATCCCTTCTTTACAGTTGGAGATACGTTTTTAGGCTCTTTACGACCCTCTAGCTTCTTTGTAAGCTCAAGTATCACATCCTTCATTCCCTGCTCTCCTAAGTTACCTATGACACCCCATTTGATCTGTGCGACAACACCTGCAACATTGCTAAGGTTTGGCTCTACATCACCCTTAAACTTTTGCCCATCTCTAAAATGTCTTTTTGCCCAAGCCTCTCTCTCTTTGATCCACTCTCTTATAGCTTCTGTGTCCTGACCATCTCTAGCTCTACCCCAAAGCATGAAGGCTTCGTTACCACGAATGTTTCCTCCTGCCTTCCATATCTTTGGCTGCTGCTCTTTTAGATTCTTAGCAAACTCATAGCTGAACTGCTTCTCTTCACTATTTCGTAAAGAGATCTTCTTGTCATCACCTTTTTTTGGAAAATCTGTTGGCATTAGTAAAAAATTATTCCGTTCATTTTTCTAGCTACATCACCATCGTTAGGTGTCATGTAATCTCCATCCTTACCGTAAAGTGGGTAGTCATTTGTCTGATCCTCATGTGTAATATAAGAGATCATGTCATCACTCATAACTTGAGCCTTCCTGAAAGTGTCAGATTTCATTTGATTGAACTGCTCTACATTTGCAGGACTACTAAACTCCGATACATTTATAACTATACCTGCTGATGTNGTNTTATATTGAATTTCATTCATTACTTCAAATCTAACATACCAACATAATGCAGGTTTTAGATAGTGAGTAAGTAAATCAGAGTTAGCTGTTGTAAGAGTTGAGTTGTGGTTTTGCGTTTTAAGCTCCTCGTACATATCTAAACCCAAGATAGGTTTGATGTGTGCCAACTCAGCAATGTCAATAATAGATTCTGATATTAGTGAAGTATCTGTGGCTTGATTTGTAAAAGCCTGAGCAATTACTTCTGATGCTGTAACTAAATTATTGTATTGTCTTACATTAGCCATATTACTGATTGTTTGTAATTAGTGTTTCTGTTTTCTCAACCTTAATTGATTGTCTATCAGTAAGAAGCATATCACCATCTTCTATCGCTTCTAAATCCTTGTCTAACATCATTCTTTGCTCATTGATAGTAAGAACTTGTTTTGGATCTAAATCAGATAAGAAAGATATTGGTGGCTCATAAACCACTCGTAAGTCAGAAGTATCAAAACCTAGCTCCTTTCCTAACACCTTTCTTATGGGTGCTAGAAGGATGTTTGTGGTGTCTTTGATAACTGTACTCATTGCTAGTTCATAAGCAATTCTTATCTCACTACCTGTGTTGTTCATCTTTCCTGATGACACAATACCACTCAAGGCAGGTTGCCATCTGTGAGCAGTAATAATGTTTTGATCGGTTAACTTCTGTAAATCTAAGAAGTCCCCATCTTCCTTGTTGTTGATAATCTGAACATCAGTTCCACTACTATCATCTCCATTCTTCACAAGGAATAATATCTTTGAGTTGTTGCCACTACCTGTTAGCGTATCTTTGGCAGTTTCAACAAATTTCTCTGCTTCTGCTTCGCCAAAATCTCCGTTAACAGTAACAATGGCAGAAGGACTAAATCCATTCTTAAATGCTGTGTGGTTAAATTTACCTATCTCATAATCAATCGCTATATGCTCCAAAGAAGCAACATAGTCAGGTAAACCATAAAAATTAAATGTGCTTTCGTAATCCTTGTAATGAATAATGAATCTACTTCTAGCAACTCTAGGATAAACAGGTATAACCTGCTTTTTCTCAGGGCTTCTCTTGTAGTTTGTCCAATCAGGATGAAAGCAAATGGATTGCTTGTTTTTGCTAACTCTAGCTGTAGAGGCATCTTTATGATAGAAGTTGATTCCTCCATCGTAGATGACCCCTTCTAAGTATGCGTTACCGTATGTAAAGTAATCGTCAGCTAGTTTCTTAAATACATCTTTTAAACTCTCTCCATCAGCGTTTACATCCTCTATAAAAGAAGATAATGCTTCGTTAGAAGTAGAGAAACCACTACCTGTGGTAAATGTGGTTTTTTGAGCCAAGACAGATCTATGTGTAGATGATTGTCTTTTTAATTCAGCTAAGTATTGTGGGAAGAGNTTGTCCTTTCCAAANGGAATGTACTCCTCTCTTATCTTATCNAAATCCTTCTCCTCTGTANTTACTTGAGGTGTTGAAAGATTTACAAAAGCGTACTTTGTCCCAAACTTACTTTTTATCTGAGGCTTCTGATTTTTTTGCTTTGGTTTTCTTTGGTGCTGCATCTTTAACAAGTTCTACTAGGTCATTATCTCCCATTTCGTAAACAGCCTTCAACTGCTCTTGAGTAGCTTCACTCCATTTAAAGTTTAGACCACCAACGAAAAAAGCGTGTCCTTTTTTTAATCGTGCTTTATACATAATACAAGTATAGTAAAAAAGATGGAAAGGGCAAAATGCCCTAACCAATCTCTTTTAGTTAATATTAGACTAAATCTACTGTTCCTGCTGATGGATCAGGATTGTAAACTCCTGTGTATGTTCTTGGTAGCTCTCCTGACATTGCAGTTAATGTTACCGTAACACCGTTCTCATCACCTAGAGCAGCACCTGTACCACCTTCTATAGATGTCATTCGTGCGTACATTTGATTATTCGCTACATCATCACTCAACTTGTACTCTTCAGAAACACCTACTACATACTTAGTGCCTTCAAAAGCCTCTACGATACATATTAGATCCTTGTTTGCTAATTCGTACAAAGCAGCTAAGTGATCATCGCTAATACGAGGAACATAAAAAGTAACAGTATTCTCAAACATGATAGTACCACCTTCTTTTGTACCTGTAGTAGTCAATGCGCCTGTGCCTTGCTTTAATTCAAACAGTTTCATGCCTGTATTAGTCAAAGCACTAATATGGTGGTCGCCTGCTGCTGAATCAAAAGTAACAGCAGATGTTGCACTAAACTCGCCTATTGCGATGTGCTTCAGACCACCTCTTACTTCTAAATCCTCATGAGTTACCCCTATTGCTTCTATTGCCATTTTATTTAGGTTTTATAAGTTAAAAATTAGGGGGAGTATTTCATCCCCCTTAATTAAATTCAATTATGCCATGTTATCAGGAGTGTAGTACACAGCCAATTTAGCATCTTTCAATGCACAACCGATTGAGTAAGCCACTCGGAAACGATACTCTTTGTTATCGTTAGAATACCATTGCTCTACAGAGTTACTATTAAAGTCAGTTGCAACAGCAAAAGCATCTTTAGTAGTTAACATTGCTCTGTGAGTTTCAGCAGCATTTGATGCTCCGTTGATGTTAGCAACATTAGCAGCAATAGCAATATCCCAATCTCTACGAACAACAATAGGAATACCTCTAAAAGTAAGTTGTGGCATTCCATTTACTAAAGTTCCGTAACCTGAAGTAGTAAATCCTGTTCCTTCAAGAGTTAACATATAATCATCAGCGATGTCGCCTGATACGAATAATACATGGTTGCCTGCACCTAATAACTCAGGAGAAGCGTTGTCATATAAAGCTCGTAAAATTTTGATACCGTTACCTGCAACTAAAGCAGCATCAGTAGTTTGCTCAGGAGTGATGCTTCCTCTGTTGATTTTGTTTGAAGAAGCTTCAAAAGCAGCTTGGAAGATACCATCATAGATACCGAAGTCGCCTGAAGCACCACTATCAGATAACCATAACTGACGGTTGAAGTCAGATTGTACACCTTCTCCGATTAAGCTAAGTAGAATGTTTTTTACAACAGTTCCGTCAACATTATCAAAATCGTGTCCACCTCTCATCAACTGACCTTTCATCTTGTTGAATAAAGAGTTTCCTGCGAAAGCGATCTCAGCTTCCATTCTTTTTGGTGTGATAGTTACAGCAGCACCTTTCTCGCCTGTTTCAGCAGAAAAAGCACCTGAAGCAAACTCCTTAGTAATACCACTTAACGCTTGGAATCTATCCAATACGATAGTTCCTGCAACATTAGGCATAACATCCATATATTGCATATAATCTTGACCTAAAAATAAAGGTTCAAGAATTGTCTTATTTACATCATACTGATTTACAGTAGGTAAACTTGCACTTGTATAAGCCATTTTAAATTAGTTTTAAATATTATTATTTTAAGATTGATTTAGCAAAAGCATCCCACTCATTTACAACTTCTTCAGTTGGAGTAATTGTAGGCTCTTCTTCTGCTTCAACAACAGTTTCAGTAGCTTCATTTTTGTTTAACTTAGCTTCCATTTCAGCTATCTTGTTAGTCAATTCAGCAATCACGCTTTCTTTTTCACCAACTAGATTAGACAGCTCTTCTTTCTCTTCTTTCAAAGAAGCAGCATTGTTTTCAAGCTCTGTGAACTTGTTTACTACATCTTCATTGTCAGAAAGAACAACAGAAACTTCGCTAGGAGTAGAAACTTCATCTCCTTTAACAGCCATAACGATTTCTTCTTTAAGGCTGTTGAACCAAGTTTTCAATTCTTCGGTCATTTTAAAAAGTTTTTTATTATTACTTAATGTTAATATATCCATAACCTCTTTTTCATTTACGTTAGTAAACTTAGAAAGGTTATANCTAGCAGCAACTTTTAGTGGTTCTGTAATATCATTTATAAAACCAAGTTCCTGTGCTTCTTGACTTGATAGCCATGTTTCCTTATCCATCATCTCAGAAAGAACATCGTAAGGTAACTTTGTCTGTCTTTGGTAGATTTCAATGATCTCATTTTTTATCTTGTCTAGAAGATCAGCAGTTTTACGCATATCTCCTGCTTCTCCTGCTGATTGTCCAAAAGGATTGTGTATCATAAAGAAACCATTTTCAGCCATCTCTATGTTATCTCCTGCCATAGCAATGACGGTTGATATAGAGGCAGCCAATCCTTCTATCTTNATGTTGACATATCCTTGATGAGAACGTAAAGTATTGTAGATAGCAAGTCCATCAAACACACTTCCACCAACAGAGTTNATGCGTAATGTAATATCCTTCTTGCCTATATTCTTTACTTCCTCAATAAAGTTCTTAGCAGAAGTACCNTAATCTCCTATCTCATCGTAGATAGAGATCTCAGCAACTTCTGTCATATTTTTAATGGAGTACCAATTATTCATGATTACAAATATAATTATAGTAATATCGCTAAATGCGAAAAAAGTTGTAAAAACTTATCTTATGTTATTCTTTTTTAAAAATTTATGTCTTTCTCTATAAACAATGGATTGAGCTGTCCTGTCTGATATATCATATTTAATTGATAAATCCATGAATGTGTATGTAGAACTTTGTTTGGTTTCATCCATTATTTTATTAAAATCCTTTATTACCATGTAGTCCCTTAGCTTCTTAGAATCAATCAATCCTTTCTCTACAAGGTGATACAATACATTCTTTATTCCTGCTCCTTCTGAGTATTTCTTCTTTACCTCATCGTAGATTAAATCAACAAACTCTAATACTATTTCTTCTTTGTTTTGTTTTACCATGCTGTAATATACTAAAAAGACGCTCTCGCTTCAAGTGCTGATATTCTGTTCTGTGTTGAGGTAACATCACTCTCTACTAAAACTACTTTTTGTGTTCCCCCTCCACCAATCATAGATTGAACACTTCTTAGCTCTCCACCCATAGCAAACTTCTCTCCTGTAGATAAAAGACCACCCTCAGCAAACTTAACACCGTTTCCATTGTAAGAGTTGATTGCTGATAGTATTGGTCTAAATGCTGCTGTTGATCTTTTGTTTATAATGGCTTCTCCTCCTTCGGCTTCATGTATTCTACCACCTACAGCAAACTTAACACCACCGTTAGCATGAGATGGTCCTTTGAACATACCACCTTCAGTTAATCCACCATTAGCGAATACTATAGCTTCACCACCTCCTGAAACAGAAGCACCTCCACCTCTACCTCCACCTCCACCTCCACCTGATCCACCAAGAAGAGCTTTTAGGTTTGCTATTACAGAAACTACAGAAGCAGCAGTTGCAGCCATTGCAATGATATTACTAGGGAAGGGAAGTTTCGCTTGTTGAGCAATTCCCACTTCAGCATTTATTAAACCATCAATTCCTGAAGCAACAGATGCAAGTTGAGTAATCTTAATACCTGCTGCTGTCAAAGCATTGTTTTCGCCTTGTGCTTGACCAACCTCCATCAACAGCCTACCTGTTTGTGTAAGCTGCTGTATTCTATCTTGAGTAGCCTGTCTGTCTGCATTTGCTACTTGCTCTTTTGCCTTAAATAACTTATCCTGAAGTTTTACTCTTTCTTCTGTGGTAAGTGTTTCAAACTCTAAAGCTGTAGTAAGGGCATTTACTTGTATTTCAGCTAATCTGTTGTTGTATTCAATCTCTGTCATCTCCTTGTTATCAAGGAACGCTTTCTGAAGATCAGCTCTTTGTTGATTTATAATAGCTTCGGTTGCACTAACATTATCACCTTTTACATCAATCTTTGTTTCTTTGGTTTGTTTTACTTTTTCTACACCAAGCTCCTTTAGCCTTTTTATTTCAGTATCTATAGATTTTATCAATCTGTTTTTAGAGGCAATTTCAGCCTCCGTAGTTTCAGGCAACATTTTTGCTTGTTCTAACTTATCTTCTTGTATCTTAATAAGCGATGAGTTGGCTTCTACCTCTGCTGCTAATAAAGCTAACCTTTTCTTTTCATTCTCTTCAAATTTATCGGTAGCCTCTTTTTCTTTAGCTATTTGAGTGTTGATAGCTTCTGTCATTTTCTGAACAGCTACTTCCTTTATTTGTATTTCTTCTTCAAGAGCTTTTTGTTCAGAAATTAAATCCTTATTTCTAGCAACAGCAAATTTACTGTTTTGTTCATGAAACAACTCCAAATCTTTCTTGGTGTCCTCAAGCCTTTGCTCCATCCTCATTCTTCTATGAGCCATCATGCCTGATAAAGTTCCTTCAAAATCTTCTTCTGATTTAGAAAGTTCCCCAAACTCTTTCTTTAACTCTTTTATTGTTGTGTTAACAAATCTTTGCCCCTTTGTGTCTGCCGATGTAAAACTATCAGCCATATTATTCAAAGCTGTAGCTAAAAACTCTACAGCATCTTGCAAGAAGCCTTGACCTTCCATAAAGGTTAAAGTAAGACCTTCGTATGCTGATTTTAATTTTAGTAAAGCACCACCAAGAGTGTCCTCCATTACGTCAGCCATATCTTCGGCTGCTCCTGAAGAAGAGTTAAGTATTTTATTAAACTCAGTAAGTGTGTCTGCTCCTGCTATAAATGAGTTCATCGCTTGAACCTGCCTTCTATCAACAATCTCCATTACACCTGCAACATCAATACCTGAATCACTAAGCTCTTTTAAAGCTATAATAAGATCTTCTCCTGAGTGAACAGTTCTTCCTAATCTTTCTGAAAGGTCTGATGTAGGATCTTGTAGGTGTAACAATATGTTACGAAGAGAAGTACCTGCAATAGATGCCTCCATACCACTATTGGTAAGTAACGCTAACAGACCTGTTGTTTCTTCAAAAGAGAACCCTGCCATAGCAGCAATAGCAGAAACCTTAGACATAGATGTTTGAAACTTCTCAATATCTAAAGCTGAGTTAGAGAAGGCAGCAGCCATCCCATCAGCAAATCTAGCAGTTTCTTCTGTGCTTTCTCCAAAACCTCTAAGTGTTGCAGCCACCACCGTTGCTGTTCTACCAAGATCTTCACCCATAGCTGTTGATAGCTGTAGAATAGCTTCTTGTGATTGTAGTATTTCTTCAGGTCTAAAACCAAGTTTAGATAAGTTAAGTTGTAGCTCTCCTACTTGTGATGCTGTAAAGAAGGTTGTTCTACCAAGCTCTTGTGCCGAATCTTGCAGTTTCTTAAATTCTTTATCACTTGCTCCACTAATGGCTTTTACTTTAGCCATTTGAAACTCAAAGTCCTTAAATGTTACAATTCCATCTTTTATAGCGTTCTTTAATGCTCTTGAGGCTGCTGTGAAAGCTGCTGTTGCTATGTTTGCAGCAGCAAAAGCACCTGCCATCTTACCAACGAATCCAATTCCTTTTTTTGTTGTAGTATTAACATCTGTTAAGGATTTCTGAACATCTCTATACTGTTTTCTTGTGCTTTTTAGTTTAGTTTCAAGAGCTGATAATCCCTTGATTTGACCTTCAGTAGCCCTTGTGTCCTTTACTTCTGCTTTTAGCTTTTTTAAAGATTTTTCGTATTTAACTATTTCAGTTCTTAACTGAATTAACTCAGGAGTGCCTTTAACATCAATCCTTAATACTTGTTTTTTTTCTGCCATTATACTTCGCTTGGTAATTTGTTAAACATAACCTCTATGTCAAATGCAAAAGCATCCATAATCATTTTAGTTATCTTATCTTCGTTTTCTTTTAGAACCTGATCAATAAACCCTACTCTTCTTCCGTTTTTAGAATGAGTCATACTTTCATTTGTTGGAACACCCTCTAGCTTCATCTTTCTTGCAACAAGGTATGCTATTTGATTGACCTCCGTTTCATTGGTAGCAAACCCCTTTTGCCTTACCCAATCTTTTATTCTCTCCTTATCAACTTTCTTTCCTTTAGGTATTCCTGTTTGCAATACGTTGGCATGAGCCTTATCTGTAGTTATCGTAACAGACGTATCAGTAATCTTGTGTTTAAAACTGTCAATGATACTACCACTAGCAGATGCTCTGTGTCCCTGATCCTCTAACTCCTTTGCAAGAGCAGTTTTGAGCAGCTTTCCAACCTCATTTAATGTCTTTCTAACCTTACTCATTACTGCGTTGCTTTTGCTGCTAATTTTGTTATGTCTGACTCTATTCTTTCAAGATCCGTTTGTATGTAACCATTGTAAACAGATATGTGAAATATATTAGCGTTAATAGTAGATGAATAAGTTCCTCCTATTGCTCCGACCTGATCAAATGTAAAGTCAGTAGTTGCTATTGTATCATTTACAACTTCTACACCATCTTCTCTAATTATGAGTGTACTACCATTTCTTTGTACTGTAAGTTGCGTGAACTCGTTAGTGGGTTTAAAGTTATCTTTTGATTGCTCTACCGAACTACCACCTACGCTAAATTTGTAACCTTTATTGATTGATTCCGATGCTGAAACAAATGTTGTTGCATCTGATGAGTTACCAAGTAATCTTAAAAACTTATAAGCTCCTGCATAAGGATTCATTCTAAAGTAAAAGAACATGGTAAAATCGCCCTGCAATGTGATTGAGTTGTTCAAGGTCATGAAATCATTTGTAGAGGCATTATCATTGAACCTGAAGTTTATTGATGATGATAAAGATTTACCTGCGCCTCTTTCTCCTAGCAATGGTTGATTGGCTGTAGTGCTTTGCGTTAAAGCATATCCACCCATAGCACTATTCCAAAGTGTTACAGCACCACTCGTTTCTTGAATACCAAAGTTGTAGTTAAATGAAACAACAGGTGATATTTTAACTTGAGTTGTTGTGGTGGTAGTTCCCTGAGGTCTTACGGTTGTTGTTGTTACCGTTTCTGTTAATGGAGATGTGCTAACAGAACTCTCCGATAATGACCTTCTTGCTCTTATCTTCTTTGCATTACTTAAAAAAACTTCCTTATAATAGTCATTGCC
>FUFK010072302.1_pt1 | contig 10971 bp, 10 predicted proteins | sample 1021851 | NCBI WGS metagenome assembly FUFK01 (sample SAMEA51879418, study PRJEB19060) | metagenome
GAGTTTCTTATTCTTCGATCCGTCAAGGAACCATCGATTCCCGGGATAATTACCGGACCGTCCAAAGATTTTTGATCGAGCACTTCGCCGAGCCGATTTATCGGAAATGGCTGAATCATTCGCTCATGATCGGAGCTCTTCCTTTCCCGAATAACCGATTCGACAAATTCGCAAACGCGGCTCAATTCAGGGGCCGAGGTTACGAGTGGGTCGATCCTCAAAGAGAAGTAAAAGCGAAGATTGACGCTTTGAACAATGGATTCGTCACCTATTCAGATATCCAAGCGCAATATGGACGCGACGCGGAGGAGGTCTTCTCCGGCCTCCAAGCGGACAAGGAGCTCGCGGAAAGATACGGGATCAAGCTCGCACTCGAGCCGCTCGGAGCCAAGTCTCCGGCTTTTCCAGAAATAGACTGATGACCGCCTATCGAATTCCGATGCCCTCCATATTCCCCGAGCTTGTGGGATCTGATCTACGTCCATTTCCGGGGAGCTTGTTACTCCGGAACTTGGATCGACTGTTTGATGGGAACGGTGGTCTATTCTTTTTTTCTGGTCGCATGGTTTCTTTTGATCCTTTCAATCTTTTATTTTTGGCGGATCTCAAGGGACTCGAAAGAGATCGTCTTTATCAAGAACAATGATTTCGCGGATCGAATACAAAGGAGAGTCGATCGACACAAAACCGACTCAAGCAATGGTCGCGAACGCAACCAAAGGACTCGAGCTCCGGAAAGAACATGGTCGAGGAGGGACGCTCGTCGGAGTCCGTCGAGCAAACCAAATCAAGAACCGGGAATATTTATCCCCGAAGACCGTCCGACGCATGAAAGCATATTTCGACAGGCATCAAGTCGACCTTGACGCTCCAAAAAACAACGATCCCGACGCGGATGGATACCCGGGCGCGGGTTTGATCGCTTGGTATCTTTGGGGAGGAGATGAGGGATGGACTTGGTCAAAACGATTGGTCGGGGAGATGAATCAAATTGATAAAAATAAAAAATGAGGAACCAATGGAAATAAATCAAACCGAGCTTGAAAACGAAGTCCGTCACATTAAAGGAATCGAAGAAACTCCGGACTCGTTTATCATCGAATTTGGAAAGTCTGATCCCGGGACCGAAGAGGTTTCCGAAGAGAGAGAAGCTTCTCAGGAAATTGAACGATCCGAAGATAAAATCGATCCCCAGAATTCACAAAAAGAAGAGAGAAAATATTGGGATTCGGAAGTCATTCAAAGATCCGCGTCGGTCGAGAGATACGACGACAAGGATGAAGAAGACCGCCGAGTCCAAGTCGCTTTCGCATCCGAGGAGCCCGTCGAACGGTCCTTCGGTTATGAGATTCTTTCTCATGATGCGGACGCCATGGATACAAGCTTCATCGAGTCCGGACGAGCTCCGGTCTTGGTAGATCACGACGCTTCGATCGATTCCCAGATCGGAGTCGTTGAGTCGATATCGATTGACGCGGATCGGAAGTCCCGAGCCGTTCTCCGGTTTTCGAAAGAATCGGAAAGAGCCGATCGAATCTATCGACAAATTCAGGAGGGAATTATTCAAAACATCTCGGTCGGATATTACCCGCTCCACATGGAAAAGACCGAGGACGAAATCGACGGAAGGTCCGTCCATGTCGTCCGGAAATGGAGTCCTCGCGAGATAAGCGCGGTCGCTATTCCCGCCGACGTTACGGTCGGAGTCAACCGTTCAGAATCAACCGATCTTTCACATGGAAAGGAAAGAATGACAACTGAAGTCCAAGAAGCTCCGGTGAAAACCGAAGACGATATCAGAAAAGAGATCACTCGGAATAATTCCGAGATCATGGATCTCGCAATCAAAGCAGGAAAGCGAGACCTCGGAGACGACGCGATCAAGCGCGGTCTGAATGTTGAGCAATTCCGAGGAGTCTTAATCGAGGAGATGGTGAATAATCCATTCCCGACCGCTCACAATGTTGAACTTAGCGAACGTGAAGAAAAGGAATTCGAACAAAGATATTCCTTGACCCGCGCATGTCACGCTCAAGCTTTGGGAGATTGGAAACAAGCTCCTTACGAAAAAGAGCTCTCCGACGAGATCGCTCAAAAAAGAGGAAAGACCCGAGGACTTTCCGTCCCGGATGTTTTCTGGAAAAGATACAACGAGAACAAGCTTCGCGAGATGGGCAAGAGAGCTTTGACTTCCGGCGGATCAACCTCCGGAACTCAATTCGTCCCAACCGATCATCTCGGATCTGAATTCGTCGCCGCTCTCCGCGAGAAGATGATTCTCCCGGAACTCGGAGCTCGAATGTTCGAGTATTCGACAAAATTCACCATTCCGAAGGTTTCCGCCGGAGCGAACGTCGCTTATGTTTCCGAAGGATCAGCCGGATCAACTCAAACTCCGACCACGGGTCAATTGAGTTTCTCTCCTTTTCCGATGACCGCATTTGTCGACGTTTCTCGCGAAATGATGATGATGGGAGATCCTGCGACCGATCAATGGGTCGCTGATGATCTCTCCGCCGCCGTCGCTCAACTTCTTCAGCAAACCGCAATAAACGGTGATGGTAGTTCAAAACCAACCGGGATTCTGCAAACCACGGGAATCGGTTCAGTCGCGATCGGAACGAACGGGGGAGCTCCTACGTTCGCGAAGATTGTCGACGTCATGAAAGAGGTCGAGATTGACGACGCGATCATCAACGAGAATTCGTCTTATTATCTGACTAATAAAAAGGTCAAAGCAAAGATGATGACGACGCTCCGCGAATCATCCGCGACCAATGCAATGATGATCTACGATCATCCTTATGAGATGCTCGGATCTGAAAAGGTCGCTTTCACAAATTCAGTCCCATCAAACTTGACGAAAGGATCTTCGTCCGGAGTTTGCTCGGCTTTGATGTTTGGTGATTTCAGTCAATTGATCATCAATCTTTTCGGCGGGACCGATATCATCGTCGACCCATACAGTCAATCAAGTGCGGCGGTCACTCGAATCGTTATCTATCAAGACAACGACGTTCAGGTTCGACACGCTCAGTCCTTTTCTGCTGTTCAAGATTTGACGACTTGATGTTGAAACTCGGAGGGACTCCGGTCCCTCCATCTAAAGAGGAAAGAATGAAAATAAAATTTACTGGAAACGTCTCGGTCGCGGGAAACCATTATGAAGAAGGAACGACCGCCGATCTCGACAAAGACGTCGCAAACGATTTGATCTCGATCGGGAGAGCTCTTCCCGCTTCTTCGGATCGCTCCGTCGGTCTGGAAAAATCGGACGCTCCGGCTCCGAAGACCCGGAAAAAGAAAGCTTAAATCATGTCGATTGAGAACGACAAAATGAGACTCGATCTTCTCCAAGATTTCGGAGAGACGGCGACTTTTACCGACACTTCCGCCGGAAGCTCGTCATCGATTACGGTCATTCTTACAAACGATTATCTCGCCGCCGATCCCGGTGGATCGGTTGAGGTCGAGAGCTCGTCTCCGGTCGCGATCGCGAGAACGATTGACGTTCCGAATGTTGCTCAAGGAGACACGCTTTTGATTTCCTCGACGACCTACACCATCCGGGAAGTCGAGCCCGACAATCAAGGAATGACGACCGTCCGATTGAGCTCATGAGCCACGTTCGACAACAAATCCGAGAAGCATTCGGGACCGCTTGTTCAGGTCTTTCGACAACCGGGACGAATGTCTTTCAAACTCGAGTTTATCCGCTCGAGTCCGGATCGCTTCCGGGGCTTTGCATTTATACAACGACCGAAAGCTTGAGCGACACAATTCAGGATCTCGGGGGATCTGCTCGGCTTGTGTCAAGGTCTCTTTCGGTACGGGTCGAGGGATACGCTCGCGCAACGAGTAACCTCGACGATACTCTGGACACTATATCCGCCGAAGTCGAAACGGCGGTCGCAAATTCGACTTCGATCGACGCGCTCCTGACGGATCTCGAGCTCTCGTCGACGGAGGTTTCCTTTACTGAAGGAGATCGAGAAATCGGGGTAATTACCATGGATTTCGGAGTGATTTATACAGTCGCTTCGAATGATCCTCAAACAGCCAAATAAAGGAGCATTCCAATGGCAACCGCAATTTCAACCGACGTCCTACGTCAGAAAGCGACTCAACTCGTTTTCATGGACGAGTCAACGGCGGGGACTCTCTCGAGTGCTCCGTCCGGATCAAACGGGTCAACCGAACAAAGTTTCGCGACGACCGACGCTCCCGTATGGGATCAGCAACCGAATACGACGACGTTTTCCGAGATCGGATCGCAAATCTTGACACAAGATCAGTCGACCAATTATCTCGAATACGCGACGACGAACTATAATTTTCTAGCAAAACCAAACGGGACCGGAGCTCCTGCGGAGGATTATCTTCTTCTTAAATTTTTTGGAGCTCAGAACACCTCCGGAGAACACGCGTATTATTTCGCGAACTCGGTCAATACTTCCTCCGCATGGCAATTAACGGATGAGAATTTCATGTTCGCCGCCGCCGGAGTGATCCTGAATGAGCTCACGGCGACGATCTCCAAAGATGGGAATCTCATCTACAACGTCACCGCACTTGCGAACCGTCTTTATTATGGCGGACAAGCGACCGTCTCCTCAGTTTCGACGAATGATATCACGATAAACACTCCGTCGATCGCCGGAGTCCCGGGAGCGACCGCGTCGAATCTCTTCTTCGCGAATGAGCCCGTCATCGTTTACAACAATTCGACCGGAGCCTCCCGAGGGACAACGACGGTTTCATCGATTTCTGGGGCGGTCGTAACCGTCGCCGCGACTCCGTCCTCAACTGATGCGGACGACGTCATCCTCCCGACCATCTCAGCCGCTTCGGTTTCAACATTGAGTCCAATCTCGATGAAGAATTCCAAAGTCTACATGGCGGCAAGCGGAACCGCGTCCGGATCTCTCTTCGCTTCCGGAAATCAAGTCACGGTCCAAAGCGCGGATATCACGATCAATCGAGACATTCAAACTCCCGGACTTCAGGACTTAACCGGATCAGTTTATCCGTCCGCCGCTTATATCGTCGGAAACGACGTCTCGATCTCNGGATCATTCACTCTGAATGCTCAACCGAATCAGCTTTCAGCCGCGTCGAGATTTGTCGATCAAGACCTCATGGCGATTGGAATTCAAGTCGACAATGGCTCAGATCAATATATCCGGTTCTTTATGCCTTATTGTCGAGTGACGGGAGTCACGGGGGGAGATTTGGTCGCGACTTCGACGGTATCTTTCACGGTCGTTAAAGGGGCCGGGACGACGGATCAAAGTCGTTTTGAGCTTAAATACGACGACGCGTAATTCAGGGAGACGGCGGGTCGGAGCTCCAATTGCCTTCCCCGACGATTCCGCCGTCGTCGGGGAGATCATCGGGGATTTAAAAAATGGATTTAAAAGCATTTTCTGAAAATATCGAAATCACTCTCGAAGAGCTTCCGGACGTCGTTTTTATTTGCAGACGACCGAGATTCGAGGAACTGAATAATCTCTCCGGAGATTCAATCAAAAGGGTTAGAGGGATATGGGAGAAGAACGTCCAATCATGGACCGGACTCGAGAACGAGGGAACAGAGTTTCCTTGCACAAACGAGAACAAAAAGAAGCTCCTCGACTTGAATCCTTTCTTATGTATGACCGTAGTCAATCGACTCGCGGATAGTTGGAACAATGAATTCAAGATCGAAGCGGGAAACTGAATCGGTGGCTCGATATCGAGACGGATCGGGCCGAATATCCGGAGACGTCTCGGAGACATGGAATTGAAAGAGGAACTCCGTTCAATGAAAACTGGTGCTGTCAATCCGAGCTCTCTCAATGGGGAGACGATCCTCCTTGTGAGATATGCCCGAGAGCTCTTCTCAAGCTTGGAGGACTTTCTTCGATCGTCGTCAAATTATGGTCTCAACTCGATTGGACCGGACGTCGATCCGCGTCGGAACCGCTCGCCGCGTCGGATATGCTCGCAGTCATGCGACTTTATGGAGCGGAACTCCCGGAGGTCTGGGAGTTTCTTCTCATGGTTGAAACAAGGATCTTTTCTCATCGTCAAGGGATGATCGAACAAAAGAAAAAGCAGGAGTCGAAGCGGAAGAATGGCTGAAGTCACAACGATTCAAATCCGGGGAGAAGACCGGACCGCCGCCGCTTTCCGATCCGCAAATAAAGGACTCGATCGGCTTGAACGGAATCTCCAAGCGGCAAGCGCGAAGACCGCGACTTTGACCGCCGGACTTGGGAAGCTTGGCGGAGTCATGGCGGGACTTGTCGGAGTCGGAGCCCTCGGAGCTTTTACGACTTCAATCATCCAACTCGGGGACCGACTTCAGAAGGTTTCCGTCCAAACCGGATTCACGGTCGAAGAGCTCGAGATCCTTCAATTCGCCGCTTCTCAAGCCGGAGTCGGGACAGATCAACTAAATGCAGCGGTCCAAAAATTTTCCATCAATATCGGGAAAGCTTCCGACGGAACGAAGCTCCAAGCGGATGCTTTTAAAGCCTTAAATATCGAGATTAAGGATCAAGACGGAACGCTCAAGGATTCGTCCGCTTTATTCGTNGAAGTCGCNGAATCGATTTCCAAGATNGAAGAGCCCGCCGACAAAGCNCGNATCGCTTCTGATCTTTTTGGAAGGACCGGAGTCGANCTTCTCGCTCTCCTGAATACCGGAGCAATCGGTCTCGGAGAATTTGCGGAGAAGCTCCGGCAAGCCGGAGGGATCATGGGAACGACGGCGGCGGATGAATTCTCGGCATTCAACGATCAAATGGATCTTCTCTCTCGATCCCTTCGAGGGAAGGTCGCTCCGGTCTTGGTCGCGGTTCTCCCGGCCTTAACCGCACTCGCGGAGAATCTCGACGAGGTCGCCAAATTCGCGGCGGTCGTTGGAGCGGGATTCATTGCGGCAAAGATTCCGGCGGCTTTTCTAGCAATCACGGCGGCGGTCAAAGGATTNACGCTCGCAATGGCGGCNAATCCGCTCGGTCTCATTGCGACGGGACTCGCGGCGATCGCGGTCTATAAGGGTGACGATATCATGAAAGCTTTCGGATTCGCCGAAGAAGCTCCGAAGGAACTGGAAAAGACGAACACAAAGCTAGAAGAGACTGCCAAACAATTGAACGAGCTCGACAAGGTCGAACAAAAAAGAGTCGAGACTTCAGAAGAATTTGCCAAAACGACAAAAAAAGAAGTCGTCCCTCAATTGAAGAACCTCGANCGAGCTCTCCGAGCATCATCGATTGAATTCAAGAACATTCGAGGACCGGAAGGACTTGGAGGATTGACCCGAGCATTCATTGAGTTTTTTGGAAATATCCAGACCGTCGCGCTTAATACTTTAACCGATATTGAAAGACTCGTTGAAGGGACCTTTTCCCTCGTCAAACAAGACTTCCGGGAATTCTTTCAAGCTCTCGATAATATCGTTATTTTCGAAGGTCAGGAGGTCCGGGACGCTTTCCGGGATATGATTCAGGATTTAGCCGACCAAGTAAAAACAAAGGATATCGGCGCGACGGAGCTCTTCAGGGTCGTTCAAGAGACGATCGACGCGGTCGATATCTTCTCGGTCTCGGGTCATGTCGATCGATCCGCGAGCTCGATCCTGAATATTACCGGAACAAAAACCGTCAATGCTCGGGATATTTTCCGAGTTTCTGGAACCGTCAACATTGATCTCAGTACCATCGAAAGAAATACGACGAATTCGGTCAAGCAATCCATGGCAAGGGTCGCGGACGCGGTCAATTTTTATGGAGTACGATCAAACCGAGTCTCGATTGGATATGCCGGAAGTCAAAGAGCTTCTCTTTATGAAAACGAACCTTTTAATCGAGGACAAGTCCGAGTGTCTTATGAATCATCGACTCCAAGAGACCCGGGAGCTTTTTATGATTATCAAACATTGAGAGCTTCTTTTCCGGTTATGACGGGGCCGGGAGTCACTTCGATTTCCGGTATTTATGGAGGAGGAGGACCGATCGGACGAAGCTCCGGAAGAAGTCCCGCCGCGTCTCAAGTCGACGAGTCCATGATCTCGGGAGCTCCGGTCGTCAACGTCTTTCTCGACCTCGAAGGAGAAGTGAAACTCCCTCTTCATGAATACATTGTCTCGACTCAAAACCGAGCCGAGAGATCCGGAAACCAAGAGCTCGCCGGGATATTAGGGGGAGACGGCTCTTATGCCTGAATCGAGAACCATAACCGTTCAAATGACCGTCGACGGAACTGATTATTACATGGCGACCGAGGAGTTTGTCGGATCGAATTTTTATTCGCCATTCGTTCAATCACTTCCCCGGATCGATTGGTCCGGAGACGGATTCATGAAGACCCAAGCGGGAGACTTGACCCTNACAAANCAACCGGACGAGGATCAACATCCTTTCGGATATGCGACGAANTGGTCGACGCTTCTCTCNANTCCGGATCAGCAATTTTTGACCGCGATCCATCCGGGAGAACCAAAAGAGAAAAAACTTGCTCTCTGGTATGGATACGCCGTGATCCGGACCATCTCAGAAAACGGATTGACGTTCGATCTCTTTGAGAACGGGACTGAAGATCAATTGGGTTTAAGTCGACTTGTAGGGAATTATGCGGTCGCAACCATAACGGCAGGGAATCCGACCGTTCTCGGGGTTTATGTCGGAGAGATGGGGAGCGGAACTCCGTCGGATTACATAAAAGTCGGTGACTTTATTCAAGTGAACAATACTCCCGACGTCGGTCCCGGAGATTTTCCAAACTCAACAATTCAAGCAAANACGAATTATCTGGTCGTCGCAACAAACGGAAATTTGATCTCAATCGATAATGATTCGACGGGAGTCAATTGGAGGACTCCGACCGTCGTCACCAATACTTACACAAATAATACCGGATATAATCGAGTCATCATGAATAAGGTTTTGACCGTTCCTTATGTCGCATTTTCGGAAGGAATGCCTCAACACAACGTCCCGAGAGATCGGTATTATCAAGACGGTTTTTATGGTCATTATTTTTTTACACCATATCAGAATTGGTATCCATCAAGCGGAATCGGGACGACAACAAAAATCTTCATTGACGGAGTCGATCAGTCCTCAAATTTTGAGCTTGCAGGGAAATCCTACAAACGAACCGACGGAGCCGCATACGACGGAACGATCACATTTCAAACGACGACAACTTATAAAACAGTTTTCGACCTCGTCGATCTTTTATTTTCTCCCTGCGACAAAACCAAAGCTCCAAACTCCGACGACTCGGTAAAAGCCGGGATCATGATCGAATATACCAAACAAGGGAACGTCGTCTCTTTCTTGGATCAAGTTTGTAGAAATACAAACCATCAATTTTATTTAAGGTCTCAAGAAGGGACGAGCGGAGTCGATGGATTCTTGATCGAGAAAGCAAACGTCCCGACCGCTCAAGCACTTGATGAGTTTGATATCACGGCGGCGACTTATTCTTTCAAGCAACCGACGCGAGCGGTCACTTGTGAATTTACGACCCGAGACGAATCCGGAACCTCCGCCGGGAATAATTTCCAATTCATCGAATCAAAAAAGAACGTCTCCGTCACAAACGAAGATATCACCTCCGGAGCCGAGATCGTCGTTGAACAAATACACGACTCGCTTGGTCAGCAATTAAACTATTTACAAGCGATCCTCGACGTTCAAAAAAAAATATATATCACGGTCACTCTTGACCATATCAACGAGGATATTCTTCCCGGAGATAATCTTTCTTTTTCCCGGGAAATCGACAAAGTGACGGTCTCAAGTCTTCTCGTCCGGAAGATTGTTTATGATCTCAATCTCCAAACGACGCAATTTTGCGGAGACGGAACGATCACTCCATTTGAACGGACTTAATGGATATCATTCAATCGACCCGAATCTCTTCGACAAGCGCGGCAAATTCTCCGCTCTCGTCGACTTATGCGGTCTCGAATGTCGCAAACGACCAAGTCGGGAAACCGTTCATCTCATCCGCGACCTCGGAGACGATCTCGGTCTCGGCTGATGCCGGAGCTCGAGCGATCTTTCTGTTTGGTCTCATGGCGGATTCGGCAGTCATCGAATGCGCGACGACCGGAGCGACCGGGACCTCTCTTGAACTAAACGTCGCTCAATATTCGTCTATTGATCAGCTTCAGATCGGAACGTCGAATCTCATTCCTCCGGAATATATTCAAGTTTCCTCCGCGCCTTATTCTGGGACCGTTCTTACTTCTCCATTGACTTCGGACACTCAGACAACCGATACAACGACCGGGGCTCCGGATACGCTCGAACTTGCGGCAAATCTAACAATCGGAGACGGTCAAACTGATTCTCAACAAGTCGTTATCGGACTCGATTCAGATCCGACGGTTCAATATANCGANTCNGGNGACGCNCTCGCNGNGGCGANCGTCGAGGTNAAGCTCACAACCTCAACCGACCGGAAGGATCTCGCCGTCGCCGGAGATAATATNGGATATTGGNNNCAAGACTCCGGAGCGACCGGGAGATTNGCNAAGGANTCAAGCTCCGCGTCGAGCTCNTCTTTTGTGAACGTCAATAATCATGGNAACGTCCGNATCGGATCTCATGTNACNATCGGCGNGACNTCNTACCAGATNACCAAGATCGTCGGAGATGGGACCGCGTCCGGAGGGATCACGCTTTCCGGATCGCCGAGCTCCGCGACCGTGACAAGTCTCTTGAATCCGATCAAGCTCGGACTTTTCCGGATGGGAACTCGATTGAACGTCGGGAATCCACAAATCGGACTCCAAAAAAGCTTCGCGGACTTTTCCTTCAAAAGAGCTCTTGGGAATGGAGGCTATACTCAAATTCAAAGGAACGTCGCGACGATTTACACCATCACGGCAAACTTAACCCGCGCTCAATGCGATTCGCTCGTCGATCATTTTCGAGCGTACCGATCCAAACCCTTCCCGGTTCTTGTCAT
>FUFK010044839.1_pt1 | contig 10970 bp, 8 predicted proteins | sample 1021851 | NCBI WGS metagenome assembly FUFK01 (sample SAMEA51879418, study PRJEB19060) | metagenome
CAAATTATATTTGATAATTATGTAAATGATGAGTCGAGTGGAACAATTGAAACAGTAAACAGTTACAATGGACTAGATTATTCTAAAGAGATTCCTTTAATAGGAGGAACTAGAGCATCTGATTATATCGACTATAGACCAAGAGTAGCTGCGTATAGTACATCATCTACTATATCACCATTTGCATTTTTAAGTAGAAATTTTGCAAATAGTTCATCAGAGACATTAGTTTCTAACAAAGCAATTAAACTAGATTATAATTACTACCTTGGCAGAATTGATAGATTATATCTTACAAAGGATGGTACATTTGAATTGAAGAAAGGAGAACCATCAGAGTCTCCAAAAGCACCTTTACCAAATGATGAAGCATTTGAAGTTGCATTAATTTCGATGTCACCATATACTGTAAACGCTACTTTAGATACACAAGTTAGACTAATTCCTCATAAAAGATTTACCATGAAAGATATTGGTGGTCTTGAAAATAGAATTAGAAGTCTTGAAGAATATACAACTTTAAACTTACTTGAAACTGATACTAATAATTTATCAGTAAAAGATCCAAACACTGGATTAGATAAATTTAAATCTGGATTTTTTGTTGATAATTTTAGAAGTCATAAATCTCATAATTTAACAGGAGACTCTAATTTTGATATTGACTTTACAAAAGCAGAACTAAGACCTAAAACAACAGAAAGAAACGCATCATTAGGATTTGAAACTAATTCTACAAAAGCATCTCCAACTACAGCAGATTACTCAGTGGTTGATGATTTTGCCTCTCCTAATATTACTCGAAATGGATCAGTATTAACTTTAAACTTTGAAGAAGTCGAATTTATTAATCAACCTGATGCAACTAGAGTTGAAAATATAAATCCATTCTTAATTACAGAATATGTTGGATCTATCGAATTAAATCCAGCAACTGATTTTTGGATTGAAGAGACTCCTTTAGATACTCCTGATGTCGTAAATATTGATTCAATATATGATGGTATCGCAGATGTCTTGGGTGTTGGTGAAAATGGTGGAATGGCATCAAGTATATTTAATTCTTCAGAATTTACATGGACAGGAGTTGAAAATGTAATCGCTGAAGAAAGATTCAATAGAGAAGAAGAAACTGTTAGAGTCGTAACTGGAAGAAGATGGGATGTTACAACAGTAACAGAAGATATACGTCAAACTATCGAAGAACAGGGTACTGAGACAATAACTCAGTTAGAAGTAACACCATCAAATGAACAATTTAGTCTTGGTGAGAGAGTTATTGATATTAATGTATTGTATAATGTTAGATCAAGAAATATTGAAGTTATTGGTAAAAAATTAAAACCAAATACAAAGTATTATGTTTTCATGGAAAATGTAAACCTTACAAATTTCTGTGTTCCTAAACTTTTACCAATCACAATGGTAAGAGGATCATTTGCTACTGGTGATATAGTTGAGTCTGGAATGGCGATTCAAGTTTTAGGTCAACCAGAAATTAAATTTAGAGCAGCACAAGCAAATCATAAATCTGGAGATTTCAAATCCCCTACGAAAACATTTTCAACTGAACCTTATAACGGTACATCATTAACTTCTGTATATTCAAGTACGAGCACTACTTTGAATATAGATACCTCTGATCTAGCAGATTTTGTTAAACCAGATAGAATTGGATATGTTACACCAGGAATGGTTCTTGTTAATAGCACTGGGACTGCTGAAGCAGAAGTAAATAGTATTGAATTGATTAGTGATGAAGTTGGTAATCTTATATTCTCATTACATATACCAGATCCCAAGATTGCAAGTAATCATAAATTCACTACAGGTGCAAATACAGTTAGGGTAACTGAAAGTCCTACAAATGATTTGAATCTATTACCAGGAGAATCTTCTGCCGAAACAGTTTATAATGCGACTGGATTTAGTCAAACAACACAAGAACAAATACTTTCATTTAAAACTGCTGAAGTAGATGAAGTTGTAACTGAACAGCCAGCTACTAGAATTCGTGAAGAGTTTCAATTCGATGTTGTTGTTGAAAGGAGAAGACGAAGAGTAGGTGGTGGAAGAGGTGGTGACCCATTAGCACAATCATTCTTTGTTCAAAGAGAGAGAAAAGGTCCAGATGGTACACTTGTGTCTAGTGATGGTGTATTCATTACAGGTGGAGAAGTTTATTTTAAAACTGCAGATACTGATGTCCCACTTAACATTACTATTCGTACAATGCAAAATGGAACTCCAACAAAGACAATTGTTCCTTTTGCAGACGTTGATATAGATGCAATGGATGTTTTACTTTCAGAAGATGGTAGTATTCCAACTAAATTCACGTTTAAATCGCCTGTATACTTACAATCAGGTTATGAGTATGCTTTGGTATTATATTCAGATTCTCTTTCTTACAATGCCTTTACCACTAGAATGGGAGAGGTTGATTTAATAACTAAAAAGTTAAATGATAAACAACCAACTTTAGGTTCATTATTCAAGTCACAAAATGCAAGAACTTGGACTCCAAGTCAGTTTGAAGACATGAAATTTAAATTGAATAAAGCAAAATTTGTAACCAATGAACCAGGAACAATTTTAATTACTAATACAGACTTACCTTTAGGTAAGATATTAAAAGAAAATCCAGTTGAATCATTCTCTCAAACTCAATTTGTATCTATTGCCACCACAAACAGAGGATTTACATTAGGAGATAGAATTATCCAAGCAAATGGTGGTATTAACGATGAAGGAAGAATATCTAACTTCGGTGGTCCAGCATTAAGTCTATCTTCTATTGCTGCTTCTGGAATTGGATTGACAAATGGAACATACACTGGTGTTGGATTTACTGCTCTGACTGGAGTGGGTGATACAATTACTGCCAATGTTACTGTTAGTGGTGGAGATATTAGTGNAATTACAGTTACTGATGGCGGAAAGGGATTTGTTAGTGGTGATGTAGTAGTTGCAAATCAAGTAGGATTTATTGGAAGTGCTGCAAAAGCAACTGTAGGTATTGGTACTTTAACTAATTTACTTGTAATTGATAATGTAACAAGGCCATTTAAAACTGGGGTTGTGATGACTCACTTTAATAATAATGCTTCATCTGCTGATCATGTTGGAACTATCAGTGCACCTATATCTGTTCCTGATGATCCAATCAAAGATGGATTTACAATGAAGATAAATCATAAGAATCATGGAATGCATTCTTCACAAAATAAAGTTAAGATTGTAGATTTCCAAAGTGATGTATCTCCTGTCTTACTATCTGATGCAATAAATGATGATACCACTAATTTTGTAGTATCTGATATTAGTATTCTAGAAAACTTTGAAGGTTCACAAGTAAGCACAGCAAATACTGGATATTTAAAGATTGGAAAAGAAATTATTTCTTATACAGGATTTGCCACTGCAACAAGACAAATTACGATTGGACAAAGAGGAGTTGATAATAGTTTAAAATCAAATCATAAGCAAAATGATTTAGTATCGACTTATCAATTTAANGATGTTTCTCTTCTAAAAATTAATACTACTCATGANATTGATCCTAGAACTAAAACATTTGATAGTTACTTTATAAAAATTGCTGATACCAATAAGTCATTTAAATCTACCAAGAGAGGTGGTGGAAATAACTTGAAGATATCTCAAAATATACCATTTGAAATTGTAAATCCACAAGTAACTTCAATTCTTCCTACAGGTGCAACTCTTAGTGGAAGAGTTAAAACAACATCAGGAACAAGTATTAATGGATCTGAAGCATCATTTAATGATGAGGGATTTGAAAATGTTGCTCTTAATAAAAACAATGAACTTGATACACCAAGAATTATTGCATCTGAAGTAAATGAATTTAATTTACTAGGTAATACAAGATCATTTGGTCTTGAACTTACATTAAAAACTAATAATGAAGATATATCACCATTTATTGATTTAACTCGATTAAATGTAATTCTTCATAGTAACTTAATTGATAAACCTGTAACTGATTTCGAGAACAATAGTATTGTTAGAATTTCAGGATTGGATCCTCACCATGCTGTATATGAAACTAAGAAAATTGATTTAGAGTTTCCATCAAATGGATTATTTGTTAAATTTGATGGACATAGAGATGAAGAAGCAGAAATTAAAGTATTATTTAAATTATTCAGAAATGACAGTTCAAATGATGGACAAGTTTACACACCATTTAATGTAAATGGATCATCTGATAAATTTGTTAGACCAAATATTAAGAGAAATGCGTTCAGTGAGTATAAATTTACTGCAGATAATCTACCACAGTTTAACGGATTCATGATTAAAGTAATAATGACATCTACTAATCAAGCAAAACCACCTAGAATTAAGAACTTTAGAAGTATCGCTCTAAGATCATTTGAAGGTGAATAATGAAAAAGTATATTAAAGTTGAGGCACAGGACAGTCTTGTAAGAGATACGTCCTCAAATGCCATAGTCAATAATAATAAAAGTGAATATGAAAATTTTTTAAGAATATCCGAGCAAAAATATAAGGAAAAACGAGAGTTTGAGAAGTTAAAAACAGATGTAGACACAATAAAAGGTGATTTGGATGAAATCAAATCTCTTTTAAAATCGATTGTATGTGACTGATTTATAAATATAGGTAAGACTAAAATTACATGTTCAAATAATGGCAGCATATGTTAGCAATATAGTGATTGATGTTGGTGCTGATTTTGAGCAGACATTCAATCTTGAGGGAAGTAACAATGCACCCCTTGACTTGACTGGTTATACTGGTGCAGCAATTATGAAAAAACACCCATCATCATCAACTACTGCTGCAACTTTTTCCGTATCTTTCCCTAATAGGACACTAGGTCAGATTAAAATTTCTTTATCTGATTCTACTACTCGTAATTTAAAATCTGGAAGATATGGTTATGATTTGTTAATTCAAGATAGTTCTGGATAAATAAGAACTAGAGTGATTGAGGGCAGTGCCCTTGTAACTGCAGGTAACACAACTTCAATTTAAAAACTATGGCGGAAATCAAAGTTAGAGTAGGTTCTAAGAACGCAATTAAAGTTCCAGCGACGTTTGGTGGACAAGGTGGTACTTTAGCAGGATTAAGTGACGTAGATGTTTCTGGAGGTTTATCCAATGGAATGGTACTTGTATATAATGGATCAACACAAAAATTTGAATCAACTTTAGAATTAACACCAGGAACTGCACAGAATTTGGACATTAACGGAGGTAGCTTCTAGTCATGGCAAGTATAATACGAGTAAAAAGATCAACGGGAACTACTGCTCCAGGAACCCTAAATTTTGGTGAATTAGGACTTACCATTGGAGTTGGAAACCACGGTAATAAAGGTGGAAGATTGTTTGCTGGTGATAATTCTGGCAACCCACAGGAAATTGGTGGTAGATATTTCACAGACTTATTGAGTATTGCACCAGGTTTGGTTGCAGGACAGGCAAACCCAACAACTGCAGCCAATGGATTTGTTGCGGTTCTAGACCAGAATAGAAAGGTAGACCAATGGAATGTAGATAATTTAACTTTAGATGGGAATACATTCTCATCTACTAATACAGATGGAGATCTAATTTTTAATCCTGGCGGTTCTGGTGAAGTAATGGTTCCTGATGACACCAAACTTGGATTTGGTGGAGGTGCAAATGGAACAGGAACTGCAGATGCAACCATAGAATATGATGAGGATGGGACTGATAAGGTTGTAGTTTCTGGTGCATCATGGCAGTTTAATTGTGGTATTGGTATTACTGGTGGTACGACCATTGATAATATTCAAATAAAAACTGATACTATTGCATCTACAAGTGGAAATGTCATGTATATTGACCCATATCCTGATGGATTAAGCAGTGAGGGTCTTTTAGTTGTAAAAGGTAGTTTACAAGTTGATGGAACTACAACTACAGTTAACTCAACCAATGCAACTCTAAATGATCCAGTGATGCATATTGGTGATGTTACTAGTGAATTAACAGTAATGACACATAACGTTGCTGTTGGTGTTTCTACAGTTACAGTTGATAGTGTTGTTGGTATTAATACTGGTGATACTATTGCTGCTGCTGGACTTCCAAACTCTGGTTTAACTACTGTTACTGCATATAATGCTAGTACAAATGTTATTACATATACTGGTGTTTCAACTGCTGGTATTACCACTGGTGCTCAAATAACAGTTACCCATGCATTCGATACTAATACTGACCGTGGTATCGCATTTTCTTATAATACAGGAACAGGAGTTGGAAATAATAAGAAAGGTTTCTTTGGTTATATAGATGAGGGTAGTACAAACCCAGTAAGTAATGCTCCAGATAGATCATGGACATACATACCTGATGCCACAGTTGCTGGTAACAATGCAACTGGTATTAGAGGATTCCTTGATGTTAAGGGTCTTTATTTCCAGAGCAGTGATTATGCTTCAGGTGGTAATGGTATTATGTATTTTGATACAACTGGTAAATCAGTTGTTTCTGCAGGTACAACTGCTGGTATAACTACTTCTAACTTTGTACTTACAACGAATGCTGCTGGCATTCCAAAATGGACCAATACTCTCGATGGAGGAACTTTTTAGCCTATGGATGATCAAAAAAGTGATGTTGACGTTAATGTATTAGTGAAATTATACAATCAAAGATTATCAGCATTAGTAAATCAAAATGTATTTTTGGAAGCAAAAATTCAAACTATGACTCAAGAATTTGCATTAGAAAGGCAGAGACTTATTGATATAAACATTAAAATGCAAAAAGATTATGAAACTAAATATCCAGAAGGGGTGCAAGATTAAAAATGTCTAAACCGAGTACCAGACAACAACTAATTGACTATTCATTAAGAAAATTAGGATTCCCAGTTTTAGAAATAAACGTAGATGATGATCAGATAGATGATCTGGTAGATGATGCTCTTCAGTATTTTCAGGAAAGGCATTTTGATGGAATAGAAAGAGTATTTTTAAAGCATGAGTTAACAGAAGCAAATTTAAATACACTTAAAACATCAAACACCACAACATCAGCATCTTCAAGTGTTGGTGTAAGTAATCCCCAGTTTAAAGAAAGAAATAATTTTTTACAGTTACCTGATCATGTTCTTGGTGTTGAAAAAGTATTTAAAATGGATCAAAGCACCATATCTAGTGGTTTGTTTAATATCAAGTATCAAATATTCTTAAATGACTTATATTACTATGGTGCACTTGACTTGATGAACTATGCNATGGTTAAAACTTATCTTGAGGATCTAAGTAGATTAATAACACCAGATGTTCAACTTAGGTTTAACAAAAGAAAGCATAGATTNTATATGGATATTGATTGGGAACAAGTTTCTAATGANACTTNNTTAATTATAGATTGNTATAGATTAGTTGATCCAGCNAGTGCATCTGATGTTTATAATGATTGGTGGTTAAAAAGATATTTGGTTGCTACAATTAAAAAACAGTGGGGTCAAAACTTAATGAAGTTCCAAGGAGTTATGCTTCCTGGTGGAGTTTCACTAAATGGTAGACAAATATTTGATGACGCTGTAAGAGAAATTGAGCAAATCGAATACGAACTCAAGACAGAGTACGAATTACCACCACTCGATTTGATAGGATAATGTTATGGCACTTAATCCTTATTTTTTACAAGGATCCTCTAGTGAACAAAGACTTGTTCAAGATCTCATAAACGAACAATTAAGAATGTATGGGCAAGATATAGTTTATCTTCCCAGAAAGATTGTCAATAAGAAATCAATTATTAAAGAGATAGTTGCATCTACATTTGATGATGCTTATCGTATGGAAGCATACCTACTAAACTATCAAGGATTTGAGGGAAATGGAGATGTTCTATCAAAGTTTGGTGTAACTACAACAGATGCAGTTAACTTAGTAGTATCAAAAGAAAAATACGAAGATTTTATAACTCCGTTCTTGGGATCTGAAGTCGAAGTGTCTACAAGACCACAAGAGGGTGATTTAGTGTATCTTCCTCTTGATAACACTATGTTTGAAATCAAGTATGTTGAGGCAAGAAAACCATTTTATCAACTAAACAACTTGTATGTTTATACTTTGACATGTGAGGTAATGGATGCTGAACTTGATCAGGATATTAATACAAGTATTGAAGCGGTTGATACTGCTGCAGATTCATTTGGATTTATTGTTACACTTGGTATGGTTGGTCTAGCAGCAAGCACTGCAACTGCAACTGTTCAAAAAGCAACTGCTGCTTCAGGTTTAACAACAGGATTCTCAGTTGGATCTATAGATCTAATAAATGACGGAACTGGATATACTGCAGCACCAGAGATCGGAATATCAACGACTGGATTTGTACAAGGTGTCAATGCAACTGCTGTTGCTATAATGACAAGTAGAGATGGTCAAACTGGACAATCAATAGATAGAATTTTAATAACAAATCCTGGATTTGGATATACAGAAGCACCAACTGTTACTATACGAAGTGTCAATGTATTAGGATCTGGAGGAATTGCAACTGCAATTCTAGCAAATGATGGATTAAGTGCAGTCACAGTCACTGATGGTGGAGACGAATATGGAGAAATACCAAATGTTATTGTAGGCACTTCATCACCTGGTGCAACAGCAACTGCATTAGTTGGAACTGCAACTTCAACTAGTAGCACTGTTGGTTTTCTTACAGGATTTAACATTACTAATGGTGGTCTTGGATATAAGACTGCACCTACAGTTACAATTGCTCCACCTCCTGTAAGAGTTGGTGTTGTAACAGCATGGTCACCATCAGGCACTACCTATCAGGGACTTGGTTTTGCTGTTGGTGATGTATGTTTAATTAAACCTGCGACTGGTTATACTGTGGGAACAGGAACTGATGCATATGTAAAAATTACAGCAGTTGATGGTCAAGGAAGAATAACAGCAAGTGAAGTCATATATGGAGGAAGAGATTATGATTATGGTAGAACTTATCAGATTGATCCTCCAGGAGGCGGTACTAGATCTATAGAACAATTAGTAAGTAGTAATTTCCTTGGTGGAAATGATACTACACAAGATGAAGGAACACAGGCAACAGCGACTGCAAGTATCACTGCAGGAGTTGTTACATCAATAACCTTAACTAATGCAGGTATTGGATATAGCACTGGACCAGTAGTTACTATTTCTAATCTAGGAACTAATAAAAATCCTGTTGGAACNCATATTGATGCACTTGCNGAGGCAGTTCTTAATACAAATAATCANGTTGCTGCAATNAGATTNACTAATACTGGTGCAGGATATACTGTATCACCAACAATNACAATAGATCCACCAGCAGCTGCAGGATTTGCAACTGGTAATTATCAATATAAGGAAATGATTCGTGGTGTTGGATCTGGTACAACTGCATTTGTACAGGAATGGGATTTCGATGATAGAGTTCTTAAGGTTACTAGACCTAGTGGAAACTTTGTAATTGGTGAGGCAGTTGTTGGTATCGGAACTACACAAAATGGATCAGATGCCAAGTATATTGTTAAGACTGTATCGACTCAAGATGATACTGATGCATTCAATGAAAACACACCATTTGAGACTGAAGCAGATTCAATCTTAGACTTCTCAGAAATCAATCCTTTCGGTGAATTCTAAATAGTTAAAAAATCTATTATGTATTGGGAAGAAGCAATTGAACTTATAAAATCTCATCAGGAAAGACCTGGAATAGTATATAATTACTTTAACGGAACATTAAAATCAGGTTATATTGATATCGAGTCTTTTCCTTTTAAATTCAAACAGGTAATCAATAATTATTCCAAATATGATCTAACAGATTTACAATTATTTTGTTCTTTAGGAGCATCTGAGGGTATTGGTGAACATACAGATCCTTGTAATGTACTAATCATATGTTTAGAGGGAGAGGTATCATACTCAGTGGAGAGAGCAAAACCTGTAACATTAAAAGCTGGTGATACCATTTATATCAGTCAGGGTCTTCGACACTCAGGGTTTTCAAGCACAGTTCCTCGTATCTGTTTATCTACTGAAGTGCGTGGATATGTCCCTAGAGAAGATGTAACATATTATTTTGGTGATGTTCGAGTTGTAAATAATCATTCTTCTTATTTTGATGATGTTCAAGTTGTAAACAATCATTCTTCTAGAAGAATGGTTATTTAATTGAGTTAACCTTCTAAATAGTTAAAAAATATTATGTTAGGAACCTATTATTATCACGAGATTATTAGAAAGACTATCATTGCGTTTGGTACTCTTTTTAATACAATTGATATCAAACATAAGAAACCAGATGGCACTGTTCACAGTAGTGTTAGAGTTCCGATTGCATATGGTCCAGTTGAAAAGTTTCTTGCAAGATTAGAACANAAACCAGATTTAAGAGAAAGAGTTGCGATAACTTTACCAAGACTTTCTTTTGAAATGTCAAGCATTACGTATGATCCTCAGAGAAAAGTATCAACAATGCAGACTTTCAAAGCACAAAGCACCGTAGGAAATAAAGTTGCTAAAAAAGTATTCATGCCAGTTCCATATAATATTGGATTTAATCTTGGTATAATGACTCAGTATAATGAGGACGCATTACAGATAATTGAACAGATACTTCCATTCTTTCAACCATCATTTAATTTAACAGTAGATTTAGTTTCATCTATTGGAGAGAAAAGAGATATACCAATGATATTAGATAATTTAACTTTTGATGATAACTATGCAAGTGGATATGAGGAGAAGAGAGTTATAACACATACACTTAACTTTACAGCAAAGACATTTTTATTTGGTCCTGTTCCAACATCTTCCGAAGGACTTATCAAAAAAGTNCAAGTGGATTATGCTGCACGTACAACAGACAGAAAGAATATATCAAGAGATCTCAGATANACTGTTACTCCTACTGCAACTAGAGATTATAATGATGATACAG
>FUFK010019525.1_pt1 | contig 10968 bp, 9 predicted proteins | sample 1021851 | NCBI WGS metagenome assembly FUFK01 (sample SAMEA51879418, study PRJEB19060) | metagenome
CGACGGCCGCGCGCGCGGGCTTTTCGGCAGCGTCGACAACGATCGATGCGTCGGGTTGTCTGGTCACCCCTGGTCTCATTAACACGCATCATCACCTCTACCAGAACCTCACGCGGGCGTACTCAGAGATGACTGATAAACCACTGTTCGGTTGGTTGCAGTCGCTGTACCCGCTTTGGAAGGCGCTCGACGAAGAAAGTATCTACCTGTCGGCGTGGATTGGACTCGGAGAACTCGCGTTATCAGGGTGCACCACCTCAACCGATCATCTCTACGTGCATCCTCCTGGGTCAGGCGATCTGCTTGCTGCAGAAATTTCCGCCGCTACCGACATTGGAGTTCGTTTTCATCCGACCCGGGGTTCGATATCTCTCTCGGAAAAAGATGGTGGGTTGCCACCTGACGATGTGGTCGAAGACGACGATGACATTCTGGCTGCCTGCGAAGAAGCAGTGAACAGACATCACGACCGGTCGTGGGGTTCGATGACGCAAATAGCGCTTGCTCCGTGCTCACCGTTTAGCGTCACCGAAGAACTACTCGTTCGCACGGCCGAACTTGCAGAACGTCTAGAGGTTCGCCTCCACACTCACTTCGCCGAAAATTCTGAAGACGATGATTTCAGCGTTGCTCGCTTTGGCTGTCGTCCGACCGAATATTTGGAGCGCACTGGTTGGGCAAGCCCACGAAGTTGGGTTGCCCATTGCGTCATGCCGAAAGGTGATGAGATCAACCGACTTGGCGCTGCCGAAGTTGGTGTTGCGCACTGCCCAAGTTCCAACCTGATTTTGTCGTCGGGTATCGCTCCGGTGACGTCGCTTCGTGCTGCAGGATGCCCGGTCGGACTTGGAGTTGACGGTTCATCATCTGCGGATTCAGCATCGATGTGGTTAGAGGCTCGCCAAGCTCTACTGCTCGCAAAACTCAACGACGGGGCAGATGCAATGACAGCGCGCACCGCGCTGGAGATGGCAACGCGTGGCGGGGCTGCCTGCCTCGGTCGTACCGGCGAATTGGGAACCCTCACGGTGGGTGCCGCAGCTGACATCGCAGTCTGGGATCAAACAGGAATTGCCTACGCCGGCGCAGTATCTGATCCGATTGAGGCATGGTTGCGATGCGGGCCAACCGGTGTTCGAAACACCATCATCAATGGCAGAGAGGTCGTAAAAGACGGCCATCTCGTATCGGCTACAACCGAAGAAATGTTGGTTGCTCACGCTGCGGCATCACAGCGTGTACAACGACTCGTTCAGTGATTCACGCTTTCCAGCGTGAACGACCAAACCTGTAGCCAACCGACCGCACGGTCTGAATGAGATCGGCATGCTCTTCGCCGAGTTTTGCGCGAAGACGACGAACATGCACATCGACCGTTCTTGCGCCGCCGTAGTAGTCATAGCCCCACACCCGGCTCAGGAGCATTTCTCGAGAAAACACCTTGCCAGGGTTTTGCACGAGAAATTTCAGCAACTCGTATTCCATGTAGGTGAGGTCGAGTGGTTGATCTGAAACCGATGCTTGGTAGGTCTCCAAATTCAGCGCGAGGTTCTCGTACATGACGACTTCAGATTTGGTGGCAACCGGCCCGACCGATGCGAGTAGATGGGCCACTCGAGCCTCGAGTTCGGTTGGGTGAAACGGGGTCAGGCAAAAGTCATCAAAAAGATCGTCGCGGTGTTCGAGTTCTGAAAGCTGAGCGCCGCTCACCAATACGAGTGTTCTTATCGGCTCGCGATCTGTTCGACGAAGGTTCCGTGCAACCGACCAGCCCGCCTCGGGGTCGGCGGAAAGATCGATGATGGCCCCAACCCAGTGGCCATCAGGAATTGTTGAGAGCGATTGATCTGAGAAACAGATGCCATGCCATGTAAGCCCCGAGAGGTCTAGGGTGCGCGCAAGTTCGGTGGAAATCTGATCGCCAGCGACGAGGAGGGTCCCGCTCTCAGATTGGGTCACAGCGTCCCCAAATACCTGTCAATCTCAAATTGGCTGACGTGGGTTTTGTAGTCCATCCACTCGCGGCGCTTATTTCTCACGTACCACTCAAAAATGTGTTCGCCGAGTGCCTCGTGGACAAGTTCTGAACGTTCCATCACGTGAAGTGCCTCAGAAAGTGACTGGGGCAGTTGGCCAATTCCCAGTTTGCCGAGCGCCTTGTCGTCAAGTTCGAACAGGTTTGCATCGGCCTCGGCTGGAAGTTCGTAACCCTCTCGCACACCCTTGAGTCCGGCGGCAAGCATGAGGCTGAAGGCAAGGTAGGGGTTACAACTCGGATCAGGCGAACGGTATTCGAGTCGGGTCGCAAGCGGATTACCCCGTTTAGGGATGGGCACCCTAATGAGGCCTGACCGGTTGTTACGTGCCCAACTGAGGTGCACTGGGGCTTCGAATCCCGGCACGAGTCGCTTGTACGAATTCACTGTCGGATTCGTGATGGCCGTGATTTCCGCAGCGTGTTGCAGGAGACCGGCCATGAATGATTTTGCGAGGGGTGACAGGTTGTACTCATCGGCCTCGTCGTAGAACGCATTTTCATCGCCGGTGAAGAGCGACAGGTGAGTGTGCATACCTGAGCCCTGCACTCCTTCGAGCGGCTTGGGCATAAACGTTGCGTACACACCGTGTGCCGCCGCAACCTCTCGCACGACGTGACGGAATGTCATCACCGAGTCGGCAATGGTGAGAGCATCGTCGTGACGAAGATCGATTTCCTGTTGGCTTGGAGAATCTTCATGGAATGAGTACTCGACCGGGATCCCGATTTGTTCGAGGGTGCGAATCGTTTGCTTGCGTAGGTCGCCAGTGACGTCTCGGGTGGTGAGGTCAAAGTAGCCCCCGAAATCGAGAGGGGTTGGTCGCTCGCCAGGTTGCGGAGGTGTGAAGTAGAAGAACTCGATGTCAGGCGCAATGTAAAACGTGAGGCCCTCACTGCGTGCCGCTTCAACATGTCGCCGCAGCACTTGGCGTGGATCGCCAGTGAACGCAGAGCCATCAAGGTGGTGTATGTCGCAGAACACTCGCGCTTCGGCAGCATCCTTGTCGCCAAATGGAAGAATTTGAAACGTGTCCGGATCTGGAATGGCGAGTACGTCAGATTCTTGAACCCGTGAGAACCCGTCGATTGATGACCCATCAAAGGTCATTCCATCGTTGAGTGCATTTTCGAGTTCGTTTTGACTGATGGCAAAACTCTTCAAATTACCCAGTACATCGGTAAACCACAGACGCACCATGCGAACGCCGCGCTCCGACGCGGTTTTCAGCACATAGTCGCATTGCTGTTCACGCATGATTCCTCCTTCAGGTAATCATTCTGGCAGTGAAAAACGGTAAAGGGGACCTCGTACACACGAGGCCCCCTTCACTAAGACGTCACCAAGTGACGCTGAACTTGTCAGCGCTTCTTGGAACCCTTCGCTGCAGCCGAGCACACCGTGTCCGTGATGAGCTGCGCAACGATGTACGGATCGCAGTTGGCATTTGGGCGACGATCTTCTGCGTACCCCTTGCCATCCTTCTCGACCTGCCATGGAATACGGATCGATGCACCGCGGTCTGACACGCCGTAGGAGAACTTATTCCATGGGGCTGTCTCGTGGTCACCGGTGAGGCGATCTGCAACACCATCGCCATAGTTCTGAACAAGGTTCATGTAGTTCTTGCCGATGGCTTCACATGCTGCGGTTATGGCCTTGTAGTTGTCACGCATCGCAACCGTTGAGAAATTGGTGTGACAGCCAGCGCCGTTCCAGTCGCCCTTCATTGGCTTCGCATCAAAACTGATGACGACGTCGTAATCTTCGGCAATGCGGTGTAAGAGCCACCGGGCTACATACATCTGATCGCCAACTGCGGATGGTCCGAGTGGTCAANAATTTGGAATTCCCACTGTCCGGGCATGACTTCTGCGTTCGTGCCAGAAATGGAAAGTCCGGCATCAATGCATGCCTGGGTGTGCTCTTCGACAATTTCACGTCCGATGACACGACCAGTTCCAACGCCGCAGTAGTACGGGCCNTGAGGAGCGGGCTGTCCGCCACCGGCAGGGAAGCCGAGGGGTGAGCCGTCAGGGCGCATCATCGTGTACTCCTGCTCGAGGCCAAAGAGCATCTCGTCGTCTTTGAACTTCTTTTCGGTACGAGCACAGGCTGCACGAGTATTAGACGGGTGGGCACGCATATTTGATGCGAGGAGCACTTCGCACATCACCAACACATTGCGGCCTCCACGAATAGGGTCAGGGCACACAAAGGTCGGGCGAAGGACGCAGTCAGACTTGTCGCCGGTGGCCTGCTGAGTGGAGGAACCATCAAAGCCCCAGATGGGGGGATCGGTGACCTCGTCAGCAAGAACCTTGGTCTTTGAACGTAGGAGTGGAGTGGGCTCATGGCCATCAATCCAGATGTATTCAGCTTGGTACGCCACGGGATTCCTTTCGGCGGTAATCGCAGTTGTAGGGGCATTCACACTGTGTCAGCACGCGATTTCTCGCCCGTATCTCAATTGTTAACGGAGTGTGAACTACGCCGGCGTCACTGGCGGCGCATCGGCAGTGTACGGCGTCGCTCGCCATCAAAGTCATAGAGCGCCGCTGCGACGGCGGGAGCGGTCGGCACGAGGCCGATCTCGCCAACACCTTTAATGCCGTACGGCGAGCGTGGTTGCGGCACTTCCACCACTTTCACATCGATCTTTGGGACGTCTTTTGCGCGAAGGATTCCCAATTGCCGAAGTGTTTCGACAGCGGGCATTCCTGTTTCGTCGCTGGGGAAATCTTCTGTGAGGGCATAGCCGAGCCCCATGTGAACAGATCCTTCGATTTGCCCTTCAACGAGAGTCGGGTTGACCGCCTTACCCACATCGTGGACAGCAAGCACACGATCGATGGCACCCGACGCGTCATCGATCTCAACGAGTTGTGCCGCATAGGAGAAGCACGAGTGGATGGTCGGGTTTGGGTGCTCGGGATCACCGAGGTGATGCGTCCAGTCCACGACGTACTCCCCGTGATGATCGACACCGACCTCACAGTTGGCAGCAAGCGCAACTTGGCAGGCAGCTGCAACAGATCCAGCGGTCATCAATGTGCCGCGACTTCCAGTGGTTTGCCCAAAGCCGAGTTCTCTGGTGGTGTCAACGATGACGTCGATGCGTTCAGCATCGACGTTGAGTTCTTGAGCGGCAACCTGAAGTGCCACGGTGTGAACCCCCTGTCCCATTTCGGTCCAGCCATGTCGCACCTCGATTCGGCCGTTGTCACGGAAATGAACAACCGCTCCACATACCTCCCGGAACCCGTTTCCGAGTCCGGAGTTCTTCATGCCGATCGCAAGACCGACCGATCGTCCTTCAGAGCGGGCCCGGTCGTAATCGGGTTTGATGGCATCGAGGCATTCACGTGCGCCGCCAGCGCCGTCATCCATTACTTGGCCGGGCCCCCAGGTGTCTCCAGGGGTGATCACGTTCTTGCTACGAAACTCCCACGGGTCGATGCCTGCGATTTCCGCCAGACGGTCGATGACACCCTCGGTTGCGAATTGGGCTTGGTTGGCACCGAAACCTCTGAATGCGCCGCAGATCGGGTTGTTTGTGCGAACCGCAGTCGCTTCGATATCGAGCGACTGCCAGCGGTAGGGGCCGGCAACATGGCCGGCAGCACGTTCGAGCACTTTCATGCCGACGCTTGCGTAGGCCCCCGAGTCTCCGATCGCCCTCACGTGCAGACCGGTCAGGACCCCATCGGCATCGCAGCCGGCCCTGACGTCAAGAGTGATCGGATGACGTTTTGCGTGCATCCGGAAACTTTCGACCCGGCTCAAGGTGCACTTGACGGGGTGGCCGAGTAGCCACGCAGCGAGTGCAGCATGGCCTTGGTTGCTCATGTCCTCTTTGCCACCGAATGCTCCACCATTTGATATGAGCTCGACCGTTACGCGCTTGCGTTCGACACCAAGAATTGCGGCGATGTCGTTGCGGTCATCCCAAACACCCTGACCGCCTGAGTACACATGCAAGGTTTTCTGTTCGCCGTCACCTGAGGGCACTGCAAGCGTTGACTCGGGTTCAAGAAATGCGTGCTCGATGCGCTGGGTGGTGAAGGTTTCAGACACGACATGAGCACTTGATGCGAGTGCGTCCTCGATGGAGAGTCCTTCATCACGCTGATACGCGCTCACCGACAGCACATTTGAGTCGGTGCCCCACACCGCAACAGGAGAGTCAGAGGCAAGCGCAGCCTTCGCATCTGTGACAGGCGAGTGGACGGTGTATTCCACCTCAATGAGCTCTGCGGCTGCTCGTGCATGCTCGCGCGTGTCGGCAACGACGACCGCAAGAACGTCGCCACCAAACGAGGTCGTGCCACCCACAGGAATCATGAGTGGCCAATCTTTGTGAATGAGGCCTGATCGCAATTCGCCAGGAATGTCAGCTGCGGTGAGCACGCTGACGACGCCCGGGGCAGCGATGGCGTTTGCAACATCAATGTTGTTGATGCCGGCACGGGTGTGATCGGTGAGGTGGAGTGCAGCGTGAAGCATCCCGGGCACCCGGATGTCGTCGATGTAGGGGCGATCCCCGAGCGTCAACGGATGCGCCTCGTATTTCATGCCTCGTGCACCGACGCCGCTTTTCACCGTCGGCGGTTCGACAGGAGTTCCATGTGCAACCGCCTCAATCGCGTCGAGAATTTTGACGTAGCCGGTGCACCGGCAGAGGTGTGCTCCAAGGTGAGGGGCCATCGACTCTCGAGTCAGAGACGAGCCTTTCTTCGAAATTTGGTAGTGCGCTCGCATCACGATGCCCGGGATACAGAAGCCGCATTGGAGTCCACCAAGCACGCTGCGAATGCATCAGCAAATTGCTGGCGCTCGCTCTCCGGGAGTCCTTCGAGGGTGGTGATCTCGCGCCCCTCGCACGCGTCAACAGATTGTTGACATGCAACCACGGCCTTGCCATCGATGAGCACCGTGCAGCAGCCGCATTGTCCAGAGGGTGAGCACCCGTCTTTTGGCGACGTGATATCGAGTTCGTCTCGCAGTGCCGAAAGCAGATGGGGGTGGTCGCCGGTGATGGCCGACGGCTTGCCGTTCACCGTGAATTGGATTTCCCCGGGCACACCGTCACCTTACTGATTGTAAAAGTCGTGCTTGTGACGCAAGATTGAGACCGAGAGTATGAACTGCGCGACGATGCGTAGATGTCAGTAGTAAAAATCAATGCAATTGAGGTTCCCGAAGGTGCAGGACCCGAACTCGAGGCCCGGTTCGCGGCAAGGGCTGGGATGGTCGACAATCAGCCGGGCTTTGAAGAATTCATGTTGTTGAGACCCACATCTGGAGACGATCGCTACTTCGTCGTGACTCGTTGGGAAAGCGAAGACGCGTTCCAAGCCTGGCGCGGCGGTCAAGCCTTCGCTCACCAACATCGCGAGACCCATACCGAAGACGGATCAGGTGCCGCAAAGCCGGAGCATCCGGTCGCCACGGGAGCCTCACTTCTTGAGTTCGATGTTGTTTCGCTCACAGTCGCCGACGGTTCGTGACCGCCGTAGGATGTTGTCCTTGTGACACTCATTGTCCAAAAGTACGGCGGCACCTCGGTAGCTGACCCTGACCGCATGCGTGCGGTAGCCGACCATGTTGCGTACACCCGACAGCATGGTGCGGACGTCGTCGTTGTCGTCTCAGCGATGGGTAAGTCGACCGACAATTTGCTGAAGCTTGCGAATGACGTATCAACCGTGCAACCCGGTCGCGAGATGGACATGTTGCTCACCACTGGCGAACGGGTATCTATGTCTCTGCTCTGTATGGCACTTGCCGAGCGTGGTGTTGAAGCCATCAGCTTTACCGGGAGCCAAGTCGGCATCATCACGGATAGCGCGCATGGCAAGGCGAAGATTCTTGAGGTCCGGGGTGACCGTCTCCGTGAGGCCCTTAATGAAGGGAGAGTCTGCGTTGTCGCAGGGTTCCAAGGGGTCTCAACTGATCGTGAGATCACCACACTCGGGCGAGGCGGCTCTGACACGACTGCGGTCGCTCTCGCAGCGGCACTTGACGCTGACGCATGTGAGATTTATACAGATGTCACGGGCGTCTTCTCTGCTGACCCTCGAATTGTTCCGCAGGCACACAAACTAGCGAGTGTCAACTTCGATGAAATGCTCGAAATGGCGGGAGCAGGGGCAAAGGTGCTTGCGCTGCGGTCGGTCGAATTTGCCCGAAATCACAATGTCCCTCTCCACGTACGCTCGAGTTTCACTTGGGAACACGGTACGTGGGTGACCTCTGAGGAGCCTGCAATGGAAGATCCAATTATCTCTGGTGTGGTAACTGATGCGAGTGAGGCGAAGCTGACTGTGCTCGGGGTTCCGGACCGTCCCGGGATTTCCGCAACCCTGTTTGAGCCTCTCGCAGAAGCAAATGTCAACGTCGACATGATCGTACAGAACACGTCAACTGAAGGAACGACCGATATTTCCTTCACTGTGCCCTCTGCTGACCTGAAGGTTGCTGATGAAATTGTGTCAAGGATTGCGACCGAGATGTCGGCAGCCGGCGTCACTCAGGACAGCGAGATCGCAAAGGTCTCTCTGGTCGGAGCGGGAATGAAAACCTCTCCGGGCATCGCTGCACGTATGTTTAGATGTCTGGCGGAGGCTGCGGTAAACATCGAAATGATTTCGACATCAACAATCCGTATTTCCGTTGTCATCGCCGCAGGTGACCTTGAGACTGCCGCTCGCAGTTTGCACACCGAATTCGACCTTGATTCAGGCGAGTCGTATTCGGCCCCTCTGCCAGAACGCAAATGACCGAACGTCATTCGCCGCAATTTGTGGTTGAGGTGTGCGAGAATCCCTCCTAATGCGTCAACGTTCTCAGCTCATTGCGTGGAAAGTTGCGGGCCGCGTCTCTGATCGTCAGACCAGTGCTGATGAAGTCGTTCGAGAAACCGGGTGGGTCTTCAATAACGTCACGGGTGATCACCTCACCCTTGCCGATTTTGTGGCGACAGGAGATGATGAGGTCCCGGTTTTTTTGGAGGCATTCGGTCTTCGCAACCCTGAAAATCAGCAGCAGACGATGATTGAAATCGGCTCGGGGATCGGTCGGATGACCGCAGCATTCACCCGTGAGTTTGACCGTGTCATTGCTGCAGATCTTGATATCGGATTTCTTGAGCGTTGTTACGAGACTGTCTCGAGGTTCGGGCGGGTCGACCATCTGCGTACTCTTGAAGTTGCAGACGGTCGGTCGCTCATGCTCAATGATGACAGCGTTGATTTCGCTTTTAGCTACCTCACGATGCAACATTGTTCTCAGGGAGATGCGTTGGCTCTCGCTCGCGAGGCAGTTCGAGTTACCCGGTCTGGTGGTCGCATTGCGTTGAACTTCCGAGGCCCCTCTCGGATCGATCTATTGCTCCTGCCGTTAGGAGTCATCGCTCGTTTTGCTTTTCGTCTTCCCCGCATTGGTGAGTGGCTCAGCCAACGTAGGTCAATCACTCGGTTGGCTTGGCAAGTGAGTCGAATTTCACCGAGCCAAGTTCTCGCTGCGCTGGGGGCATCTATCGATGGTGTGACTATCTGGTCGGGTGGTCCCGTCGATGATCTGCAAGGAGCGTTTCGTCATGGGCGCTTCGAGGGCATCAATGAGAACCACTGGTGGATTACCGCCATCATCGTCTGACGAGAGCGCATCAGCCGATATCAGGCGAGCGACTGCTCATCGTCATGTGCCGTTAGCCTGCCGGCATGCGCATTGGTGTAGTTGGTGCAACTGGGCAGGTCGGCAGCGTCATGCGGCGTCTCCTTGCTGAACGTCATTTTCCCGCCAGCGAGGTTCGGTACTTCGCCTCGGTTCGGTCGGCTGGTAGCACCCTTGCTTGGGATGGTGCTGATGTTGTTGTTGAAGATGCATCGACTGCCGACCCTTCTGGGCTCGATGTTGCGCTCTTTTCTGCAGGCGCCACGTCATCGCGCGAACTCGCACCCAAGTTCGCCGCTGCGGGCGTGACCGTCATTGACAACTCGTCGGCGTGGCGAATGGACCCTGAGGTTCCACTTGTCGTGAGCGAGGTCAACCCCGACGAAGTGAAGAACCTTCCGAAAGGAATCATTGCCAACCCGAATTGCACGACGATGGCGGCGATGCCCGTTTTAAAGCCGCTTCACGATGAAGCAGGTCTTCTCCGAATGATTGCGTCGACATATCAGGCGGTGTCCGGTGGCGGTCTCGCAGGAGTTGAGGATCTCGATGCGCAAGCCCGAGCGGCCGCAGAACATGCGGCGGAACTTACTCATGATGGCCAGGCAGTCGAATTTCCGCCCGCCAGAAAATTCGCTGACACGATTGCGTTCAATGTGCTCGCGCTTGCGGGATCAATGGTTTCTGATGGTTCTCTTGAAACTGACGAAGAGCAGAAACTTCGCAATGAGAGTCGAAAGATTCTGAGCATTCCAGAGTTGAGAGTGTCAGGAACGTGTGTGCGGGTGCCAGTGTTTACGGGTCACTCACTTTCGCTAAATCTTGAGTTTGAACGAGCGATTTCGGTCGACCGTGCGCTGGAGGTGCTGTCAGTTGCGCCTGGTGTTGAGTTGAGCGACGTGCCAACCCCTCTTGAGGCGGCGGGCCGCGACCCCAGTTATGTGGGCCGGGTTCGTCGAGACCCGTCAATCGATGACGATCGAGGCCTCGCACTCTTCATTGCGAATGACAATCTTCGTAAGGGTGCGGCTCTGAACGCAATTCAGATTGCAGAGCTTTTGCTCTGAATACAAACTGTTCAGCATTCACAGGGAATCGATGAACACTTCGGGCAACCGTCTTTGTAGCGGCCAACGACCTCGGTGAGGTCGACTCCGACCTGGTTCGCCAGTGTTGCTACCCAAGCAAGTACGTCACTGAATTCGTGTTCTATCTCTGCGGGTGTGCCTTTCCGAACGGCTTGGGCGAGCTCCCC
>FUFK010047244.1_pt1 | contig 10965 bp, 11 predicted proteins | sample 1021851 | NCBI WGS metagenome assembly FUFK01 (sample SAMEA51879418, study PRJEB19060) | metagenome
ATCGGCGGCACCTTGGGCGGTGGTGGATCGACGGACCCGGATTGTGCAGGCCATCTCAGTGTTCTGGCCAGGTCAGGCCGCCCGGCAGGAGAGCAGCACAGTCGGGGCCCGAACTGCCACGTCGGTAGTCGTGGAGCGGGGTTCTGGAGTTAAGGACGCCCTCGACGATGCGCCACGCCTCCTCGACCGAATCCTGTCGGGCGAACAGTCGAGGATCGCCGTCGAGTGCGTCCCCGATGAGGCGCTCGTAGGGGTCGGGTCCGTCACCACCGAGCGCTTCGCCGTAGTCGACGGTGAGATCGACGCCTTGGGCACGGAGGCCGTCGCCGGGCACCTTGGCCTGCATCGACATGGAGATGACGTCGTCGGGCTTCATTCGGAAACGGATGACGTTCGCCGGCGGCTTGCCTTCGGGGGCGAAGAGATCCTGCGGAGTCTGGCGGAGTTCGATGACCGCCTCGGTGACGGTTTTGTCCATGCCTTTGCCGGCGCGGATGAAAAAGGGCACACCGGCCCAACGCCAGTTGTCGATTTCGAGCCGGACGGCTGCGAAGGTCTCCGTGTCAGAGGTGGGGGAGACGTCGCGCTCGTCGAGGTAGCCGTCGTAGCGGCCTCGGACGACGTTGTCGGGGGCGAGCGCCGGGATGGCGCTCATGACCTTGACGATCTCGTCGCGCAACGCATCGGGCTCGCTCGAGACGGGNGGTTCCATGGCGAGCAGNCCGACGATCTGGAGGAGATGGTTCTGGATGACGTCGCGAATGGCGCCCACGCTGTCGTAGAAGCGGCCTCGCCCTTCGATCCCGAATGCCTCCGACATGGTGACCATGACGCTGGCGACGTGGTGTCGATTCCAGATGGGCTCGAGGAGGACGTTGGCGAATCGGAAGACGAGCAGGTTCTGCACCGGNTCCTTGCCGAGAAAATGATCGATCCGGAAGATCTGGTCCTCGTGGAAGTGGCGGTGGAGGATCTCGTTGAGCTCGATGGCGCTGGCGAGATCGCGTCCGAACGGTTTCTCGACAACGAGGCGGCCATTGGTGGCGAACCCGACTCCGGCGAGGCCCGTGGCGACGTCGTCGAACAGCGACGGGGGGATCGCCATGAAGAACACCGGTAGCCGGGCATCGCCGAGCTTCTCGGAGATCAGGTCGTAGACGGCTGGATTCTGGTAGTCGCCCTCGACATAGCTCAGGTGGGAGCAGAGCCGATCGACGATCGCTTCGTCTCGGCCTTGAAGGACCTCACGGACGTGATCGACGAGTCGCTCGTCGGTCCATTGGCTGCGGGCAGTGCCGACGACGGGCATGTCGAGTCGGCCCTCGGACGTGAGTTCGTAGAGCGCCGGGATCAGCTTCTTCTCTGCCAGGTCGCCGGTGATGCCGAACAGCACCAGCGCATCGGCCTGTTCCTCGATCATCCGCTCAGCTCTTCTTCTCGTGATGGCCGCCGAACTGCATGCGCATCGCCGAGAGCGCTTTTCCGGCGTAGTCGAAGTTGTCACGGCTGGCGAAGCGCTCGAGCAGCGAGGCGGTGATGACGTGGGCNGGCACGCCGGTGTCGACGGCGGCGTTCACGGTCCAGCGGCCCATGCCGCTGTCGGAGACCCGGCCGGCGAAGTGAGACAGCTGTGGGTCCTCGGCGAGGGCGTTGGCGGTGAGGTCGATCAGCCAGCTGTTGATGACGCTGCCGCGCCGCCACAGCTCGGTGATCGCTTCGATATCGAAGTCGTACTGGTAGGCCCGGGGATCGTCGAGTGGGGCTGTCTCGGCATCGGCCTGGCGTTCCTCGGTGCCGGCGTCCGCAGCTTCGAGGATGCCGAGCCCCTCGGCGATGGCGGCCATCATGCCGTACTCGATCCCGTTGTGGATCATCTTGACGAAGTGGCCCGCACCCGCCGGACCACAGTGCAGCCAGCCGTGTTCGGCCGGGACGATGTCGCCGGTGCGGTTCGCCGTACGCGGCACCGAGTCGGTCGGCGGTGAGATCGTGTCGAAGAGTGGACCCATGTTCTCGACGATGGCGGTTTCGCCACCGACCATCAGGCAGAAACCGCGTTCGAGACCGTAGACACCGCCGCTGGTTCCGACGTCGACATAGTGCAGGTGGTGTTCGGCGAGGCGGTCAGCGCGGTCGATGTCGTGGCGGTAGTAGGAGTTGCCGCCATCGATGATCACGTCGGCGGGGGAGAGCAACGGTACGAGTTGGTCGATGATCTGGTCGACGACCGCAACGGGCACCATGATCCAGATGTGTCGAGGACCGCTGGTCTTGGCCACGAGATCGGCGAGATCCTCGGCGCCAGTGGCCCCTTCTGCTTCGAGCTCGGCGACTGCGTCCGGGTTGTGGTCGGTCACGACACAGTCGTGGCCGTCGGTCANCAAGCGACGCACGATATTTGCGCCCATCCGGCCGAGTCCGACCATCGCCAACTGCATCACTGCCTCCATCCGTGGGGGAACCCGGCAGGGTGCAGTCTGGCATGCACGCATCTGCTTGGGGCGAGGTATGTGGGCTACCGTCGCTCGAGCTCAACGTGGGGTGGGGGGTTGTGGTCGAGATCACCGGATTTGTGGAGGATGGATACGGCGCAATTGCCGATGCCTTCCGCGCGAACTGGGAGCTCGGTGAGGAGGTCGGCGCAGGATTCAGCCTCGTGCACGACGGCAAGCTGGTCGTCGACCTGACCGGAGGTACGGCGGACGACAGTGGCCGGGTCTATGACGCCGAGACGCTTCAGCTCGTCTTCTCNTCGACNAAGGGCGTTGCTGCGATCTGTCTTGCCATGCTCGTTCAGGCCGGCCAGCTTGATTACGAGGCTCCGGTCAGCTCGATCTGGCCTGAGTTCGGTGCCGCCGGAAAGGGCGACCTTCCGATCTCATGGGCGATCAGTCACCGGGTGGGTCTTGCGTCGGTCGACAACCCTCCGCCGCTTGAGGAAGTCCTTGCGGTCACGCCGATCGTCGAGGCCATTGCGGCCCAGGTGCCGCTGTGGGAGCTCGACGGCAGTCACGGCTATCACGCGATCACCTATGGCTGGATTGCGGCAGAGATCCTGCGGCGTGTCACCGGCATCCGAATGAACGACTGGCTCCAGACCAATGTTGTCGAGCCGCTCGGCGTCGAGTTCCACATGGGACTGCCCGAATCCGAACATGCCCGAGTGGCGCCGATTCGCAACTCCTCCTCGTCGATCGATCCTGAGCGGCTCGCCTTGATGATGTCGCTCATCGGGCCGGAAACGATGGGCGGTCGGGCGTTATCGCTTGATGGGCGTTTCAGCTTCTCCGGAGAGAACACCTTCAACCGGGGCGATGTGTGGTCCTCGGAGATCCCCGGCGCAGCAGGCATCACGAACGCCCGAAGTTTGGCGACGATCTATGCCGCAACGGTCGGTGAGGTCGGAGGAGTGCAGTTACTCGACGATGCAACCCGTGAGCTGGCGACGACGCCGGTCACCAGTGGACCCGACAAGAGTCTCGTGATGGAAACCAAGTTCGGCATGGGGTTCATGTTGCCTGACGGTGTCGTGCCGTTTGCGGGCCCGCGTTCGTTCGGACATCCGGGCGCTGGCGGCTCGCTCGGGTACGCCGATCCCGATCTGGGCATCGGGTACGGCTATGTGATGAACCAGATGGTAGGTGGGTTGTTGGGGGATCTCCGAACAACCCGCCTCACCGAAGCGGTTGTGAACTGTGTGAGCTGATGCTCAGTCGCGCTGGGTGCCGACCTTCAATTCGCTGAAGGGCACATTCTTCGACACATCGATGTCACGGGGGAGCCCGAGGACACGGTCGCCGATGATGTTGCGCTGAATCTCGTTCGTGCCGCCAGCGATGCCGCCTTGCAGCCCGGTGAGCGCCGTGCGGGCCCAACCGCCACCGCTCTCGCCGTCCCACGCCACGGAGCCGGGACCAATGAGCTCGAGCGAAAGATCCCGTGCAAAGTTCATGTTGTTGGTGCCGATGAGCTTGCCGAGCGAGCCTCCGGGCCCTGGCGTCTTCCCGGCCTGCAGCTCGGCGCGGGTGCGCATCGAGACGAGTGACGCCGTGGTTTCCATGATGTAGAGCTTCATCAAGCGATCGCGCACAACTGGATCTTCAATCTTGCCGAGCTTTTGTGCCTGCTCGATGAGCTGGTCGGCCCGCTCATGGCGCACACCGCTGACGGCGCCGGAGCCGATGGCGACACGCTCGTACATGAGCATGGCAGTGGCCATGTTCCAGCCGTTGTTGAGATCGCCGAGGAGGTTGTCGGCCGGGATCGAGACATCGGTGAAGAAGATCTCGTTGAAGTGCTTGCCGCCGTCGATCTGGTGGATCGGACGGATCTCGACGCCGGGCGCATCAAGCGGCACGATGAACATCGAGATGCCGGCGTGCTTGGGCACGTTTGCGTCGGTGCGAGCGATGATCACGCCGTAGTCGGACACGTGAGCGAGCGTGGTCCAGACCTTCTGACCGTTGATCACCCAGGTGTCGCCGTCACGCTCGGCCTTGGTCTGGAGGCTGGCGACGTCGGAGCCGGCGCCGGGCTCGGAGAACATCTGGCACCAGACTTTCTCGCCGGAGATGTTGTCAGCGAGGTAGGCGGCCTTCTGCTCGTGGGTGCCGTACTCGGCGAGCATCGGGAGGCACATGCCGTGGCTGATCGTGAACTCGAACGTCATATTCGGGTAGTTGCCGTACTCTTCGCGCCAGATGCGCTCGTGTTCCTTGGTGAGGCCCTGGCCGCCGTACTCCTTGGGATAGGTGAGGCCGGCGAGCCCGGCTTCGGTTAGCGCCTTTTGGAAGATCTGGCCGTACTCGAGTCGCCTGGAGCCTCGAGGATCGGGATCGCCGCTCATGTTCATGCCGGTGGCGTGCTCGTCGAGGAATGCACGGCAGCGAGTGCGGAATTCGTCGATCTCGGTGGGGGACATGGTGTCGGACATGGTCACTCCGGTTGGCTGAGCAAGAAGTAAGCGAACGTTTACACCGTAGTGATCTTGGTCACGCCGGTGCGAACTGGGCTCAACTGTCGAGGTCTGCGCAGGGGGTGATCAGGCCAGGCGGCGCTCGTCGCCTCGCTGGCTGTTGGCCGAAGAACGGCATTGGGACTCGGAGAACCCGGTCTGACGGTTAGCTGACTAGAACAATGATTTTCTTGCGTTCTATTCAAGGACGCCAGTAGTCCTGGGCAAAAACCAAGGAGTACCACAATGACCTATACAAGCATCTCCACACTCAGGCCCGGAACTCGCCTTCAGGAAGCTAAGACCCAAGCAGAGGTTGAGGCACTGATGGTGGAGGTTTGGTCTGTAGTGACCGCAAATGGGGGCGAAAGCACTGTGACCGGTCTTGATCTTGCTCGAGGTGTGAACGTTTCACTTACGACGTACCCGGATGCCGCCTCGGCCGCAAAAAGCGTTACCGAACTCACGGCAAAGCAGCTCATTGAGTTTGAGTCCTCGGGCCAGTTCATGAGTCTCGAGGAATGGCTTCCNATNGCCGGTTCGGCGATGGAAGGCTAGCGAAGGCCAACGCGGCGCTTCGGCGCACCATCAAGCAGAACTCGGCCTGATCACGAGATACATGGCGCGCTCGACCGAGCGCACGTTTGGCGCGTTCCGTTGTCGAGCAGGTGAGCCCGCTTGATGGCGTGACGACGGAGGGCTTCCTTGACGCCACCAGCAACTTCGGTGCCTGTGCTGGCATATGGGAGGCAGGTTTTGGCGAGGCCGAGAACGGCAACGAGGGTCGGCAGAACCCGGCTGGTTATTGCGAGAGAAACCACCAAGCGTTGGGGCTGTGTGGTCTGCGAAAAGATTTCGACGTTCAGCCGGCGGTCTGTCGTTCGATCAGCCGTTTCATGTGCGTGGCTGAATCCATGTCGACCACCTCGCCGACCATCGCACGCGAACGGCTGAAGTTGGGTCGGGTACTCAACCCGGTCGGGATTTCGAGCCGAAGGGTTCGGGTCCGAGGGATGAAACACTGGCTGTTGTCGCAGGCCTGGTACCGGATCGTGACGTCGACCTCGATCGACTCCGCACCATCGGCGATGGTCTTGCCGAGGACGCTGTCGGCCCACACATTCATCGTGAAGTCGACGGTGCCGTCCCAGACCTGGAGCGGTTGAGAAACGCCGGGGAGCTCGAATGGATGCGTCGGCTCACGCTCGGCGNGGTCGTTGCGGAAGCCGTNGGGACCGTCGATTGTGATCGAGGTGGCGACCATCCCGTCCGGGACAGGGTCGTCGTAGATGTGGAGCCCCTCGGGCATGGCGACCCGAAGAATCAGCCGTCGACGGGGGCCAGCACGGAGAACGCCAGCGCCGCCCCGCAAGAAGGCGGTCACCGTGATGCCATCATCCTCGGATGCGGTCGTGAGTGGGTCGCTGGCCCCTGGCAATACCCGGCCGGCGTAGCTGTCGAGGATGGTCTCAACCCCGTCGCGGTGGGCAAAGTGACGGTTGAAGAGTTTGTCGACGATNACGCCGTCCTCGTTGAGCAGGAAGAAGCCGGGGAACGGCACGCCATAGAACGGCACGTCCTCGGGTTGCACGATCGTGTTGAGGACCTCGTACTGCCGGATCACGGCCGAGTCGACGTCGGACAAGAGCGTGAACTCGACACCTGACGCCTCAACGTACGCTGCCAGTGCCTCGGTATCGTCGTAGCTGACGCCGTAGAGCTTGATGCCCTCAGCGGCCAGCTCCGGCAGGCTGTTGTGCAGCTCGACCAGCTGCGTAAGACACGGCGGTCACCACACTGCTGATCGGTAGAACAAGAGCGCAGCTCGCGACCCATCACGATCGGCATGGAATGAGACCGTTTCGCCGAGATGGTTTGGGAGTTCGAAGTCGGGTGCAGGTTGCCCGACCGAGAGCCCCGGCTCGAACTCACCGGCCGGGATCATCCGCTGGGTGCTGGTTACCGGCAAGGGCCCGGTGAAGCCATATGGGTCCGTGAACTCGTCGTCGGTCATGGCCCAGACCGTACTTCGCTGACCGCCCTGCGGCCTGCACGCGTCTTGGCGGGGCAATTTTCCGGTGTTGCTGAGAACGACATCGAGGACCCGNAGAACCCNGTCGATTTCTACNAGAGAAACCGCCNAATTCTACGAGTCCCCCAGAGTGGAGCTGGAGGGAATCGAACCCTCGTCCGTCAGGTGGTCACGTGACGCGTTACGACCATTCCCGTGAGTCCCACTTGCGGCTGTGGGTTCGCCGGGTCGATTGAGCAAGCTCAGCCGCCGAGTCTTTCCTCGAGGTCAGCGGTCTGTTCCCTGCGGTCAGTGGTCTCTCCCACCGTCCACCACTGCTTCTGGTGACAGGCTGCAGTGATCAGGCCCCGTGACGCATTGCTGCGCCACAATGACTCTCTGTTCCCTGATCAGATCAGGCAGCGAGAGTGAGATCGTCCGTATCGGCGTCTCTTTGGGTGCCCCGTTTTTGGAGTCTGAGCAACTCCGGTCGCACGCCGCCGCATCCTGGTCCCAACGTCGAAACCGATCAGCCCCTGGTGTGCCGTTCTCTTGTCAAACAGCGCCGACGATTGCTCGTCGGGTAACCCATCGTAGCGGTCCGGTGTGACGGCTCAGACCTGAGGCCCGATTGCCTCACAGTCGGCGTCGCTGGGGGGTTAACGTCGGCCCATGACCGATACGCCGGATCTGCACGAAAAGATGAGCCTTGCGACCTCACCCGAAATTTGGGCCGAGGGTGGGCCGGTCGAGGACTGGACGACCGACTACGACATCCGTGACAAGGACTATGTCGAGAATCCGGTGCCGATCTGGGCCGAAATGCGCGAGNAGTGCCCGGTCGCACACACCGATCGTCTCGGTGGTTCGTGGAACCCGACTCGCTTCGACGACGTGCGTGAGATGGCGAAGATGACCGACGTGTTGTCGTCGCGGCAGGTGCTGGTGATGCCACCTCCGCCGGGTTCGGCAGAGATGTCTCGCTACGAGCAGATGATCGCCGCAGCGCCGATCACGGCCGATCCTCCGATCCATACCTGGACTCGCCGAATGCTGCTGCCGGCGTTCGCGCCGAAAGCGGTTCTCCAATATGAGCGTTACACCGAGGAGCTGGCCCACTCGTTGATCGACGAGTTCATCGAATCGGGTCGGTGCGACGGTGCCGAGCAGTACGCCCAGCAGATCCCGCCGCGAGTGATTGCTCACATGCTCGGCGTCGATCCCGGCATGGCCGACCAGTTCGTGATCTGGGTCAATGGTGTGCTTGGTGCCGGGCTCAACGATCCGGAACTGCGGCTGAAGACTCGCGAAGAGCTGCTCGGCTTCATCGGGGCTGAGGTGGCCAAACGAATGGAGGATCCCCAGGAGGATCTCCTGACTGAGCTGTTGTTCATGGAGCTCGATCATCCCGATGCGAAGATCACGCCGGAGGTCGTCGTCGGCATCACCAACCTGCTGATCATCGCCGGCATCGACACGACGTGGAGTTCGATCGGGTCGTCGCTGTGGCATCTCGCCACTCACCCAGCTGACCGTGAACGTCTCGCTGCCGAGCCGGAACTCCTGCCGCTTGCGGTCGAGGAGTTCCTGCGTTTCTACGCGCCGGTGACGATGGCCCGCGTAGCTGAGCACGACGTGGAGTTCAACGAGGACGTCCACATTCAGCGGGGCGACAAGATCTTGATGAACTTCCCAGCGGCATGTCACGACCCCGAACATTTCGAGAATCCCGACACTTTCATCATCGACCGGGCTCGTAACCGTCATGTGGCGTTCGGGTCGGGCATCCACCGATGCGCCGGTTCGAACCTGGCTCGGCTCGAGATGACCACTGCGCTTCGGGTTTGGATGGAGCGCATCCCGGAGTTCTCGCTGCGAGACGGTGAGCCGATGGAGTGGGCCGGCGGTCAGGTTCGCGGGCCGCGAGTCATGCCCTTCGAGTTCCCCGCCGGCACCAAGCGCTGAGTCGTACTGCCGCCTCGCCACGCCCAACAGGGCCGTGATGGCAGCTAGCTGTACTTGGCGAGGCGATCGGCGCGGTTGGCGCGAGACATCGCCTTCCGGGCGTCGAGGTCGGCGTCGCGCTTCGCGATGTCCTGGCGACGATCGTGCTGCTTTTTGCCGCGGGCAAGGCCCATCGAGATCTTGGCTCGTCCGTCCTTGAAGTAGAGGGCGAGCGGAATGATCGCAAGACCCTCTCGGTCGACTCGGCTCGACCAGTTTTCGAGCTGGTGTCGGTGGGCGAGCAGCTTGCGGCGTCGGTCGTTGTCGTGAGCGAAGGCCGTGCCCGAGTGAGAGTAGGCCGAGATGTTGAGGCCGACGAGCCACAACTCCCGCTGAAAGAACACGGCATAGGCGTCCTGCAGCTGCACCTTGCTTTCCCGCAGCGACTTCACCTCGCTGCCCTTGAGCATGATGCCGAACTCGATTTCGTCGAGGATGTCGAAGTCGCGGCGCGCGACACGGTTGGTGGCGACGNCGGTCGCCCCTGCCGGGATGTCACGCTTNTTTTGCGACTTGGCCATGCGATCACGGTACCGGCACGGGCTGTCAGCGAGCGGTGCGTTTCTGTAGTTCGAGGAGCTGTTTGCGCACCATGATCCCGTCGCCAGGACCAAGCCCGAAGCGCTCGACGACCCGGCCTCCGGGAAAGCGGAGCCGTGCCCGCACCCGGCTGACGAGGCGGGTTCCCTCGCCGTCGGCTCGCAGGTCGAATGCAAGCGTGAAGTCGAGCAGGTTTCGTTGGATGGCAAGCACGAATGCTTCTCCGGGGCGAGCGATCGCAGCGGTGAACGTGATCGGGCCACCGGGGACAGGTTCCCCTTCGATCACTTGCCACGCGGGAACGATTTCGGTGNCGCTCTTGCGGCCAAGGTTGTCGAGCAAGTCGTAGCTGTACCAGCCGGCCTTTCTGAAGCCCATCTGGGCAAGCCACGGGTACACCTCGGCGGGGGGAGCATCGCAGTCGATGGAGCGTGTGGCCACGAGTGTTGCGTCGGGGATCAATTCGTCTCCGATGACGGGTTCCGTGATCTCTGCCTGGGTGGCGCCCCACGTCTCGAACAACATGAGTCGACGGTACCTGTGGCGGTAGCGTCGTCTCGTGTCGGAGATCCCTGAGACGGTGCGGGCCGAGATGCTCGCTCATGCGAAGGCGTGTTTGCCGAATGAGGCGTGCGGCTATCTCGTCGGCGACGCTGTGACCGGGCGGGTTCGACGTTTCGTGCCGATCACGAACGCCGCTGGGTCGCCCACTCGTTTCGTGTTCGAGCCGCATGAACAACTCGCCGCTGAGCAGGCGATCGATGCCGCAGAGGAGCAGGTGATCGGCATCGCCCACTCGCACCCGACCGGTGAATCCACGCCATCGGCCGTCGACATCGCCGACGCAGGGCGCTTTGACCCGTTCGGGATACTCCTCCACGTCGTAATCGCCCCGACAGGCGGCGAGATCCGTTCGCATCGGATCATCAACGGTGAGGTCGTTTCCGCCTAGCCCAGGATCGATACCGACCGCGTCCGGGTGATCGTCGTGGAGTCGAGATCGCCGGGAAGGGCTGGCGCCATGATGAAGTCGACCTCGAGTCGAAGTGTCACACGCAGCTGCGAGATCGAGTCGCCGTTCCCCACGACAACCACGTCGATGATCTCGGCGTCGGGAAGAGGTCCGCTGGCGATCGACTCCGCGACGATGAGTCGGGCCCGAGAAAGATCGAAACGGAGTTCACCGCCCGATCGAAGTGCGGTGAGGTCGAGCGCCCCGAGNGCGTCGTTCGCANCGGACGACGCCACCGCCTCCAGCTCTCGGGCGCGGACCTTACTCAGGCTGACATCGATCACGATCGCGCCAAGGACGATCATGACGAGAAAGCCGGCCGGGAACAGCATGATCACCGAACTGCGATCGGATCTCAACACGTTGCCGCCCCCGGAAGTCCGTCCCGGAAGGTTCGAAGCACGGTTGCGCCGTCAAGTCCGTTCGTGCTGTTCAGCGAGCGAT
>FUFK010064337.1_pt1 | contig 10964 bp, 18 predicted proteins | sample 1021851 | NCBI WGS metagenome assembly FUFK01 (sample SAMEA51879418, study PRJEB19060) | metagenome
AACCCATCCATAGACCCGTTTACTATCATCATCATCGCGAAAACTGTCTCAACCACCATTGTATCTTACCTTATCTTTTAACATCTCTACATCTTTTTGTAGTTTTTCAACTTGCGTTTGTATAAAATCTATATTTATATTGTTACTTTCAATAGATTGTACTTCTTTTTCCATGCCCTCATTTTGACCGGCTAGAAACTCGATCAACATATAGAGCTCCTGATTTACGGGGGTTTGCTCAGCTTTTTTTAACAAATCGGCTTCCATTAATTGTTTTGCAGTTTCTAATTGTGTAATTCTTTGAATTAATCCAAAGTAAGCCCATGTTCCTACAGCAACTAATGTGATAAGGCTAACAACCGTTTTAAGTGGCATCTGCACATTTGTTTGCTCAGAGACCTTCATGTGATTTACTTAAGTAACGGATTATCAGACTTCTTTTTAATTTCTTTTATCTGTATATCTTGTAGTTCGTTTTCTTTTGATACAATTGCTACAGCTTTACTTAACTCTTCTACAGCTTCTTCTAATTCCCAACCATATTCTTCTAACGCTTGTAGAGCATCATATATAGGTTGTAAGTCAGCTGGTTCCGGCAGCATAGCTATCTGCTCTCTCACTTTGCCAATCTCTTTAAATACTTTTGTAAGATCAACAGGAGTAATTTTATCATCTACTTTTTTAATTCTATCTATCAAATCTACTTTGTATTCGTTGGCATATAATAGTGCATCATCTATCTTTGCAGCTAGTTCTTTATCTTTTTCTACTAGTGGTGATAGATCTACAGATGGTGTAGCTTCTATTGCATCAAGACGTGTATTGAATTGGCCCCAGGTGTAAAAACCTCCGCCTATGGCCCCTATAACGCCGATTAATGCAGCGTATGTTGATAATTTCTCTATTATTTTCATTAGTTACCTCTTAATAGTTTGAGTTCTAACATAATGCCAGCTTTTTGTATAGATAATTGTTCTAGCTCCTGTCTGTACACAGTCACAGGATCTGTTTGTATGTACGCCACTAACGTTATGTTACTGTATATTTCTTTATTGTAGGCAATCATGCTGGCTTGGTCAAAAAAGTCACTGTTTACCTCGTATTTNAGGCCGTCATCCTTGTAAAAATCCTTACCTTCGTATGAATCTAGGCTAACGACCTCGTTAAATATGTCTTTTGGATTGACTTGAACTTTTATCTCGCCAATATCCACATCTTTAATTTTTATAGTTTTGCTGACCTTAATGCTTTTGGTTTCAATTCCTCCTCCGTCAGCAACATCTGTCTCTGCCATTGATTCTTTCTCATCCTCAACAGTCTTTGAAACGCTTTCTTCCGATCCCGACTCTTCTTCCAGTGCTTCTTCAGAACTTTCAGAAGGTTTTTCATCCTCTTGGGGTTCTTCATTTTTAGCTACCTCCATTTCTTCTGCCTCTTCACTAGGCATTTCCATAACATCTTCCTCTGTTTCGGGCTCCATGTCAATACTTTCTTCTTCTGCCATTTCCATTGTAGTAGGTTCTTCTTGCATTTCTTCCATTTCTGGCATATCATCTTCGACCATTTCAATAAACTCTTCNTCCATTTCTTCTGTCATTTCCATTTCNGGCATCTCGTCTGATAAAATAGTAAATGCATCTTCCATGTCAGCTGGCATCTCCATATCAGGCATCTCGTCTGGCATCTCCATAATCATGTCTTCAAATTCTTCTGGCATTTCTATAATTTGAAATTCTTCTGGCATTTCATAAACAGAAAATTCATCTTCTATTGTAAAACTATCATCGAAATAAAAATCTTCTTCCCATGTAAAATATTCTTCTTCAAATATAAAATATGGTTCTTCAAAGATATCNTCTGGTATGTCAGGTATACTGCTTTCTATGTTATCTATAACTTCTTGTGTATCTTCATCAATAGGAGGTATGTCTTGATATGTTATATTTAGTGTAACATTGTCCACATCTGGCCCACGATGATAATTATCATAAGCTGTGCCTGCAGTTTCATTAAATAACTCTGCTCTTATAGTAATATCTGTTTGTGTATTTGAACCTTCAATATGCACATTTGTATAATTCGTAAACTTATTGCCATTGGTTGAACTACCAGGTTCGGTGCCAGTTATTTCTCTAACTTGTGTTGATACTGAACCATCAGCACCTGTGATAGTTTGTTTAAGAGTAAGTGTGTTTTCGATGTTATTCCAAAACCATGCATCTGCTGCCATGGTTGAGGTAAAGCCTTGATTCATTTGTTGTTGTGTTAAGTGACCATCATCAACTAAATCTACATCCTGGTATACATTATCCTCTGTATGTCCTTCAAATGCTAGCACACCACCACTGCTATCCATGCCTGTTTCATATGGAAATCCATTCCAGGCACCGTGAGTGTGAATACCTTCATCACCAGTTGTTGACCAACCAGTTGTAGTTGTAGTGTTGCCAGTTCCAAAAGTAGAATTGGAAAGGATATTGCCTGTGTCTATTTCTGTACTATTCGCTGTGCATGTTAACAGGCACAGGGTCAATAACAGGCTCGATATCGCTAACTTCATCTTGCTCCTTTANTGTAAGCAGTTCTTGTTCAAGTCTTTCTGCNTCTAGTCTTGCAGCTTCTGCTTCTTCTGCAGCAATACGTTCAGCTTCTATTCTTTCTAATTCTGCAATCTCTGCGTCTATTCTCGCAATTACTTCTTCTTTAGCAAGATGTTCTTCGTAATCAGGTCTTAGTTCAGGATATTTTTCCCACATTTCCGCGGCCTGTGGACCTATCAAACCTGAGTATGGGCACGGTGTGCCTGCAGCTTCCATCGCAGAAAAAACACGTGCATCTTGGCACAATACTGCCACACTTGCCACTTTCATGCCAAAATCTTGTAGAACCTTTGCAAGCTTAATACGCTCACAGTTCAAATCGACCACATGTTTACCACCAGAAAAACCTATGACACTTGTGCTTAAAGATCCACTAACACCCATGCTACACACATCCTGGCTCATTGATGAATAAGATGGCGAGTTGGCAGATGGCGGTGGTATTTCTGATGCGGCTGTNGAATTTGTAGTATTATTTGTAGTTGTGCTGGTTGTGTCGTTTGACGAACCAGATTGATACGTATTATTGTTGGTTGTTGTGTAACCACCTGTAATATTAGTATTTGATCCGGATGTATTTGTTTGTGTATTGGTATCGTTTGCTACAGCAGCTGTTGCAAATAGTATTGTAAATAATATTAGTAGTTTTTTCATTTCTCCTCCAGAAGAAAACTTATAAATTAATTTTGTTATCGAACCCTTCTATAGGATATGACTCAATTTCAAAACAAAAAGAATTAAAATGTGCATCGTGATCACCTTGTCTTTTGGCATAATCTTTAAATTCTTGCACATAAATCTTAGTCGATTCTATGCAAGTCTCCTCGTCTGGATACAGATATCCTTGATATTTTACTGACGGCCAGTTTGGCATCGACGTTATTATTATTGCCATGAACACTTTTACCATTTTTTCCCCTCATGTAGTGTTTTTCGGGGTTGTATTCTAACCATTTTTTAAAGTTATACCAGATCTTTCTTGTTCTTGTCATACCGTTACTTACCGTTACCATTACAAACCATTACATAGGACCCTCACTGCTCGAATAAGCAGTACGTTGAGAGGGTCCACTGGGTGAAATGAAGTTGAGGATTTATATATATGTTACAAGGGGTTGCGAGTAAAGTTTTTTCTTGACACGATTTGCGGCAGAAATCTGCGAAATAAAGTTCTTGAAATGTTTTGGTAAGAATGTTATAAGAACATTAAATGAGAATATTGCAAGATTCTCAGAGTATGGCTGAACAACCGTAACAAGGTGGTAAGGCACACATCAGAGGAAGTACGGACGAGTGTCTGAGGTAATCTGGGGTGGTACTGAAGTACTAGTTAACTATTAAAGGTTGATTTGTCGGGAAAAGGTTGGGGGTAGTCAAAGAATCCCCCTACTCACAAAGAAAGAAAGATATGATAAGTCAGAAAGCATTTAACACTTGGTTACAAAACGCTAAGTCAGGAGATAGAATAACATACTACAGAGGATATCTGTGTGATCCTTACTTACAACCAATAGCACCAACTGCCGATCGCGACAGAGTAAAAAAACTAGGAAAGTCAGTCCTTGCAGTCGCGGAGGCAGGTGTGCTTTTCTTGACACAAAAAAGACATGATGATTTTGACTACGAATACATGGCGGTAAAAAAATGATTTGGACATTGTTTTGGTTTTTTCTTATACCTATAAAGTTTTATATAGCTTTCTATCTGTTGATATGGATCTATAAGATATTTGCATACATGGTGGGGTTATGAGTTTAGAAGCAAGATTAATTAAGTTAAAGATAGAATTAGATAAGTCTGCTTTACGTCATCCCATAACTGTGCAACAAATACTAGACCGTAAAAAATGGGAAAGAGTTCGTAACATACTAATCAAGAGGTATAAAAGANATGAGTNANCCAGTNATAAAAGAAGTAAATACTAGAGAAGAATTAAAACGTGCAGAGGATGCATTTTACAGTGCAATGTTTGAAGGTGATGAAATAGAAATGTGCCAGGCACATGCAGCTGTAGGTTATTACGAGTCAATGATAGACTCAGAAGTTTGTCCAGAGTACCCAGGTTTCTAATGCGTTGGTTATATTATGCAATATGGCTATCAATAGCTATTGGGTTTATGTGCATATACAGCATAGGTTTATCATGAAACACAAGTTTAGAGAGGTGCAAATGACAAGAGAAGTAGCAATACAAGAAATAAATAGAATGATAGATTTTTATAGAGATGTAGTCAGTAAGTCAAATTACAAGAGTGCAGATCATTCTATAAAACAAGCAGAGAAAGCATTAGATTATTTATCTAATCAAAAGCTTTGTCAATGTGAGGATGAATGAAAGATAAAAAGACACCAGAAGAAATAGCACACGCAAAGAAACGTGANGCNATAATGAAAGAACGTCCACANGAGTGGNANCACATACANAAAGAACGTCAAAAGATACGTGATAAGAAAACAGAAGAGGCACTNAAACAGCAGGCNGAAGANANTAAAATAATTAAGTTTGAACAACCTGCAGAGGGTACAAAGATAGGTGGNATGGANTCTTTTCATGTAGAAAAAGGTGAAGAAAGACATACATATCAGATAGTTACNAAGCGTGANATAACATTTAGTTATTTGATACGTGCTAAGAATGAAGAAGACGCAATGATCAGAACGTTGTCTTTTGTTAGTAAAGATGGTAGTGGTCAACGCGAAGATGTAAAGAGACCCATGTATAATAGTAAACCTATGATACGTGAGTGGATAGAAAAGATAACTAAGTTATCATAATGGACATCAATAGTGTACCAATGGTTCGTGTAACGTGGCGTGATGCCCGTGATATGGAAACTGGTTGGCTAGACATCAAAGATATTATGGCAGCACCGTTAGCTGTATGCCAGGAGATTGGCTGGATGGTGGTGAATAATGATGAGAAGGTAGTGATCATGCGTTCGTGGTGCTTGGACCGGGATGATAATCATGGTGGCGGAGTAATAGCAATACCAACAGGTTGGGTAACAAAAATAGAATATTTACAGGTAGGACATGCAGACGTACGAAATTAATTTATGGAAAGACAAAGTTATAGTTGAGAAGATAGTAAAACAATTTGAGAATGACGATCAGGTATTAGAGTTTATACAAAAGAACTTTGATACTGATCCCACACCAAACTATCCTGGTATGGACCCAGACAGAGGATACATAAGACCAAAGGCTTCAGAATACATAATTACATGGGCACAGGTAAATACATATGTACGTAAAAAAGGACCAAAAAGAATACAGCTTACAGAAGAAGAACTAGAGATACAGAAAACACTAGAGGCATCTATAACAAAAGAGGCAATAGATGAGTGGGGTGAGAGAGAAATGTTAAACCAGGTAAGACAAGATTACTGGTCAAATCCAGATGCAACAGGATTGGAGGATAAAAAATGAGTATTGGCAAAGGTATTGGCAAGAACAAAAAAGGTCTAACGCCAAAACAGGCAAAGTTTTTGGCTAAAATTAAGGCTTTTATCAAGGCAAATGGCTACTCGCCATCGTATGAGGAGATAAAACAGATGACCAACATGAAGTCGAAGAGTAATGTGCATGCGTATGTGCAATCGTTAAAAAAGCGCGGATTTATTGACGATATACCATATTCAAAGCGTAGTATTGTGGTATTGTAGAGGGTATTGTATTGTGCGCTGGATGCTAAAAAGTTTTTTTATTTTTTTATTTACCGGGATTTGCCAATACCGTAATACCTTTTGCCAATTCTCTATATGGGATAAGGGATACAGAGTATTACGAAGGTATTACGAGTTCATGGAAAAAGGACAAAAAAACAGTATTTTGGAGATAAAATGAGTGAAAAAGACATATATAACAACAAGTTAGAACAGATTGAAAAGAAGGTGGTCCGTAATACCATTGCCAATACCAGAGACATGGCATTGAAACATCCAAAAGGTGAGGATGGATTGACAGATAGGCAAAGAATATTTGTTGAGATTTATGTAAAAGAGGGTGGTAGGTTAACACCTACAGAGTGTGCAAGACAAGCTGGTTACAAAGCTGAACGTGCAGCGACTACAGCGTCAGAATTATTGAACCCAAAGAAGTATCCCAAGGTGGTACAAATGGTGAACAAAAAGAGGAACGAGTTNCATGAGACACACAAGGTAGAAATGAACAAGCANGTTACNGAGTTGGCTAGATTACGNGAGAAAGCACTCCAGGACAAGTCACACAGTGCAGCTATCAACGCAGAGAGATTGCGTGGACAAGCTGCAGGATTGTATGTAGAGAGAAAAGAAATAAGAACAGGATCAATTGACGATATGTCAAGAGAGGATGTTTTGAAACAACTAAAGGAGCTAGGTCTAACAGGTGAGTTTAAGAAAGAAGGTGTCAACACAATCTTATCAGTCGAAGAGAAATCCGATGGCGAAAGAATTAAAGACATCACAGAAGTATCATCAGAGAGTAACGAAGAACAAGAAAAAATATGACCGCAAAGCCGGAAACAAATTTCTGGAAGAATTTAAAGACATGTTTAGAAGATGGTAACTTCCTTGTATCTCGTATTGAGTCCTACGCTACACCAGGATTCCCAGATTGCGTAGCTTTTCATAAAGACACTGGCTTTATTACGTTGGAATTAAAAGTGTTGAAACGTAGTAAGAAAGGTACCGAATCGGTACTAATATCACCACTACAAAATGCCTGGCATGTGAGGTTTGCAAGAGAGGGTGCACCAGTATATATCTTGGTTTACGACCCAGACGCACGCACCATAAACGTTTTTGACGGCGTTGAAACTCCCAAACTCCGGCAAAAAGAGTACTCCAAGGTAAATGTCCTATGGCGTGGTCCAGTTTCCCGGGCGCCCGCTGCNCTAGTTCACCTNGCAGAAGCNCACAAACTCCCAAACTCCCGTAGTTANCCACAGNCTGTGGATAAATAACGCTTGACAAAGTTAGGCACCGGGCCCGTGCAGCCAGGAGTTCCGCAAACTCCCAAACTCCAGTAGTAAAATCCCCACGTTTCTGCGGTTTGTGATGACAGGGGTTTTTACACCGGGCGCGCCCGCTGACAAAACTAACATACCTTCAGTAAAGATTGGCTGTTTTCNGCCAAATTTTTTTTGCCTTCTACCTGAATTAGGGGTTGACGNCTNNAGNTGCAGATGCGTTATTCTCCNGGNNAGAATGAGAAAGAGAGGNAAATATGGACTGACTATTNTATTTAATACCAATAAAATTGGCGGTTTTCGGCNTTTTNNTTTGGTATNTANTAATTCTATTGACGGCAGCTACTCGCTGCCCGGGTTCGACTCGTGCGCAGCTGCGTGAGCTGCGGTACCAGCAGCTGTTCGAGGACCGCAGCGGACGAATCCATCCAAGCTCAATCGGTGACCCGTACCTGAAAGGGCTGGTGAGTGTTAAACACCAGATAACAGCTTTTGAAACTCCGAAAACTCCAGAGAAGCACCACCCCACTCAGAAAGGGGGTGGCCCTCTGGGAAGTTGCCCGGCGCCCGCGGGAAACATNTATGCCAATCGTCATCATTGGTCTGGTGTCATGCAGTATAAGAACGGAGTTTTCCACAGGTATTTTCCAAACTCCATTGGCAAACTCCTCGTGATGTGGTATAGACTAATCAGGTTATAACCAAAGCCCGGGAAGCACACGGAGTTATTCGAAACTTCCTGAATCAGAGGTTGGTAATGAGGTATAGTCCTTACTCGGTTGATCAGAAGTCCGTTCTATACTTCCATACCTCATTAAATAGAAAGGAAAGTTATCCACAGATGAATATGTTAGAGTTAATATTATGGGTTTCACTTATGTGGATTATCCTGTATAGTGGTATCATATTAATTAGTTAAAGGAGAAATAGAAATGACTAGTGAATCTAAAGACTTANTAAAAGTAGAATCAGTAAAGGGTGTGGACATTACACCTGTGATTACTGAGATGGTAGAATANAGTAAAGANCAAGCAAGTGTTGGCGANCTCGAATCAATTATATCTGGTGTTCCTCGTAAGGACAGCATGGATTGGAAGTTGATTAGTGGTGTTATGGCTAACAGTATTGTTGAGTGGATTGCTGAGAACAAGGAAGAACGAATCCATTTGCTACATCATATGCAAAAGGANATTGGCTACTTGTTAAAACGCATAGGGTTAGCCGACTAGTCTTGGCTATCGTGGGGGCGACAGTCACATTAGCCCCCGCTCCTTTGTTCTAGGTGTAGTGGATACCCATAAGTAACGCAACTACACCTAGTTTTTTTTGGGGCTTGGTTGCCTAGCTTGGCGCACGCCTACGGCGGCCCGGGATAAAACGACCCCCAACCCCCCCCTTTTTTGCTTGACACCCCTAGAGTAGTTGCGGTTGCAAGATTGAGAGTGACAATGATTAGAAAAAACGTTATAAAAAATTTTTAAAAAAATTAAATCGTTTTTATATGGCTTTTTTAGTTGCGAACGTTCCACCAGTAAAGGTATATGTTAAGAAACAGTATTTGTATGATCATCAAAAAGGACATGGAGAATTTGTAGAAGGTGTTTGGGCTACTGTTAAGTCAATCCAAGGCCGAGCGCTCTACTTTGAAACGTATCTGCCGGAATATGCTGCTCTTTATGATAAGCTCCCTATCAGTGCTTTTGTTTCTTCCCCTGATATTAAAGATGATCTTCCATTAGAAGAACTAGAACTTTGGGATTCTTTTAGTTACCACATTACAGTAATAGAAAAAACAACAGTACCACCTAGAGCAAGNTATCTATCTCCATCAAAAAAATGGCACTCAGGTGAATATTTGTTTACGATTGACAGTTGTCATGCAGATCATAACCTACCAAACATAAACTATTCACAAGTTCCAGCCGAGCATAAGTCTTTCAACATAATAGAATTGGACAATGGCCACTTTGCGGCACAGCCAAACAACAGAACACTGTTTTATGACAAGTCATTGACACCATCTGAACCTAAACAACCTGATTTCAAGGTATCAACCATAGAATATAACGTAGAATCTATCAGTAAATGGACTGCAGGTGATGATACAAACTACTTTTATGAGTTCAAAGAGCAAAAATGAGCAATTTAGAGTCTTTAGACACTCAAACTCTAAAGTATATTCTTAAAAATGCACTCTTAGACAAGCAAGAGAAGGCACAAAACGACTTTTTATCGTTTGTAAAGACAGTTTGGCCTGATTTTATNGAAGGAAAGCACCATCAGATCTATGCAGAGAAGCTAAATCGTATTGCAAACGGTGAATTGAAGCGATTAATCGTCAATATGCCTCCTAGACACACAAAATCGGAGTTTGCATCTAACTTATTTCCTGCTTTTTACATGGGCCGTCACCCAAAGGCCAAGCTTATCCAAACAACACACACAGGAGAGCTAGCAATACGCTTTGGACGTAAGGCAAAAAACGTGATAGAGTCATCTGAATATGAAAAAGTATTTCCAACAGTTAAACTCGCAGCTGATTCCAAGGCTGCTGGACGTTGGGAGTCAAATCATGGGGGTGAGTATTTTGCTGCTGGTGTTGGTGGGGCTATTACTGGTCGCGGTGCCGATTTACTTATTATTGACGATCCTCATTCTGAGCAGGATGCGCTCTCGCCAGCCGTTTTAGACTCACACTACGAATGGTACACGTCTGGACCTAGACAACGTTTGCAACCTGGCGGTTCTATCGTGGTTGTAATGACAAGATGGTCAATAAAAGATCTTACAGGACGGCTGCTCGAGGCCCAGGGTAAAGATGATGCTTCTGACCAATGGGAGATAGTAGAGTTTCCTGCAATCATAAACGAAAAACCAATGTGGGGTAATTTTTGGACCTTGAAAGGTCTAGAAGGTGTAAAAGCATCAATACCAGAATCAAAATGGCAAGCACAGTGGATGCAATCACCTACATCGGAAGAAGGTGCACTAATAAAACGTGAATGGTGGCAAACTTGGGAGAAAGAAGACATACCACAACTAAAATACATCATACAAAGCTATGATACTGCATTTAGTAAAAAAGAAACTGCTGACTACAGTGCAATAACCACTTGGGGTGTATTTGAGCCCGAGGACGGTGGCCCACAAGCCTTGATACTGCTGGATGCGAAGAAAGGACGATGGAACTTTCCTGAACTAAAAGCAATCGCACAAGACGAATATAAATACTGGGAACCGGAGACAGTTCTCATAGAAGCCAAGGCTTCTGGCCTACCTTTAACACATGAGTTGCAAAAGGCAGGAATACCTGTTATAAATTATACACCCTCACGAGGAAATGATAAACACTCGAGGGTAAACAGCGTAGCTCCCCTGTTTGAATCAGGAGCTATATGGGCGCCCAATAAAAA
>FUFK010759497.1_pt1 | contig 10964 bp, 23 predicted proteins | sample 1021851 | NCBI WGS metagenome assembly FUFK01 (sample SAMEA51879418, study PRJEB19060) | metagenome
AATAATGTCACATCCAGTACCAGGAATGGAATACTTTTGTGAAGAATGTTTTAAAGATTTAGAAGAAGGAGGACATATATGTCTATAAACACACAATTTGCTAGTTCTGAACAGATAAATGCTCAGACATCAATATCATCTAAACAAAGATGGAATGAAAAAATGCAACAGTTTACTGAAAATGCAGACAAAAAGACTGTATTTGGTGGACGTAGATTTCTAGGGCTTAATAAAAACAATAATGAAGTATGGATTANTTANTCTATTGACAGAGAAACACTTACATTAAANATAGATACTACACATGAACTTAACAGTATTGTACAGTTTGCACCTAAGCGTGTGACTATTGGTATGAATGAACCTTCACCAAGAAACATGATGGAANCAAGACAGTCTGATGCAGGGAAAGTAACACATAATACTATAAGATACTTACAAAAACTTATAGATTTACCTGCAACTGTAGGTAAAGTCAAAGGTAAATGCAGTAGACAACTGTTTATGCTTGTATCTAATGCAGTCTATGAAGGCGGTATTGAACTATCTAAAGGTAATTGTAGGTGGAGAGACATAATAGATGTTTGGGATTTACCGTCAGGCAGATACTTTACTATATACGGTTAATGGAGGATATAGCACAAATCAGAGAACAGGCGTTTAAAAGGGCTGAAAACGTCTGTGAGTGGGCAAATTGTGAAGACAATAAATGGTTAGAGCTAGCACACATAAAAGATATAGGTATGGGTGGTAATAAAAACCGTAAATATAACTTAGATAATACAGCAGTACTATGTAAATGGCATCACGATATATACGATGGTAGACAACGTATGGGAACTAAAGTAGCGTACAGAGAACTGTTACAGGGTTATCTAAAGAGATGGTCTGGTGTTACTTAAATATCTCCAGTATATTTAGAACGTCTATAACCATGTTGTGTAGCTTTTTTACCTTGAGCTTTAGCTTTAGCACTCATCTTGTAACCATAAGCTGTAGCACCTGATTGAAATGCACTTTTAGCTGCAGTTTTATACGCAGATTTGCGTTTTTTTGCAGCTTTTTCTAAACCTAATTCTTGTTTAGCACGTCTAAGTTTTTCTGATTTAGGCATACCATACATATTTGGTGTACTAACTTTAATTTTACCAACATATTTGCGTCCACCAACACCTTTATAACCAGGCATTACTTTGTAATTTGTTTTTTAGCGTATGTTTTGATAACTGCTAATGCAGCACCACCACCAGCTAATGCAGCTAACTGAAGTGTTTCAGCTTCTACACCAACTAATGGAGCAACTGTTAGCGCACCTATGAATGCTTCAATAAAAGTCCATCCAGTTCTTTCTAACATATCTTTAAGGTCTTCACTCATCTTATACTCCCATGTATCTGACCAAGGAGTCCACCAAACGTCCTTCTTGAACGTACCATCTTGGTTTCTTGCTCTCTTATACCTTTCAAACATTAGTAATTACTACCATATTTGTAAGGTTTTGTAGATTTTTTAGGTTGTTTAGCAGCCCATTTAGTAAAATCATATACATCTTTAGCTATCATAGCTGTACCTACTCCAGGTATTAATCTACTAGCAGCTTTTCCTAATAGTTTTGCTGCTGTTTTAGCTTGTAAATTCTTAGGTAATGAAGATACTGTGTATTGTATACTTTTTTTTGTTGCAAATTTTTCAGCGGTTTTTTTACTCATGCCAGGTGTAGCAGGTTTAGGTGATTGTACAGCAGAACCTTTTTTTAAATGTACTGTTTGTCTTGCTGGTCTAGGGTCTGTTGCTACAGTCTTTAAAAAACTTGTTTGTTTAGTTCCTTTTGGTACAGCACCAGATTTTGATTTAACTGGATTACCTGCACTAGGAGATATTGTTTGTGTTGCAGGGTTAACAGCACCTAACTTATTAACACCTTTACCTGTTTTAGCTTTAGGCATTGTTTTAGGGTCAACTTTAAATGTTTTAAGGCTTTTTTTAGCTTTAACACGTGCTTTAGTTTTTGCAAGACGTTGTTTTTTTGCTTCTTCTTTTAAAGCTTTCTCTGATATACCTGTAAATTCTCCAGGTCCTTTAACCTTAATAGGTCTACCAGAATCGTAATAAGTTTTAGCCATTATATAATCTTTCTGCCGTCAAGTTTAGCAGATAGCAACTGCACTTCGCCACTTATCTCAGATAGTTTGTCCATCACAGTTGTTGCAACTACGACATCTTCAGTAGATTTGTTAGATAATTGTACTTCTCCATCATAATCTATGTAAGTAACTTCTACATCTTGACCACTTAATATAGCTTCTGACACTCTAGGATATACAAATTTATATGCAGATACACTTGAGCCTACCCAACCATCTTTTTTCACAAGGTTGCTTTCTTGTGTCTGTCCAAGTATCAAACAACCTGCGGTCGATTCATCTGTATTTCCTGTGTGCCATAAAATCCACTCAAATCCTGGGACATCTTGTACCCATATCATACCTTTGTGCCATGCACCATACTTACTTACGTATCTGTTATGAAATCCACCTTCAGTACGGAGTTTTAATTTGTATGTACCAGCAGGTATTCTTGTTTCACCCCAGACTTTAACATCACGTTGTTCATCTTCTAAGGTATAACAAAGAAATGTACGTTTATTATTTGTTGTTTCAAATAAAATTCCTGATGTAGAATCTATTTGACTACTAAATCTTAATACTTCTAATTTCATTTCTTTTTTATTTTTTTAATCTTACCATTTTCTGTGCGAGCAAACTTATGTGTTTTAGTTTCTCTTATTAGAGTACCATAATAACGCTTACCACCCCACAACCAACTAACTCTTTTAGGCAACTTGAACTCCTTTATATTTTTTGCACCAGGCAAATTCTTGTACTATAGCTTTCCATACTGAACAATATCCAGATGGTTCATAAAACTTACAATTGCTACATTGTTGTTTGCCATTGGGATATAACTGATATGCAGCAGGTAAATTATTAAAATCTTCGTTTTTATTGATTACCATTTTACTTTGTGTGACCAATAACGTGCAGACATTTTACTAGGATTTTTATCTTGAGCATTATGTCTAGCATAATATGATTTTTTACGAGCTTTATCTTTTTTACTTTTAGGATTTTTACCTGCACCTTTAACACCTTGTTGACCAAATCTAATAAGTTTTAACTCGTGACCTTGCTGTGCAAGAACCATATGAGATTTAGTTTTATGATTAGGTGTACGTTTAGGTTTATTAACACCTTTAAGATTATGTTTTTTTAATAATGCTTTTTTTCGTGCTTCGTGTGACATAACAATTAATATTTATATGTTTTAGATTTAGACTTACTATTCTTCTTCTTCTTCATTTTTTTTGGCATAACTTCTCCTAACAATTTTATTGTAATCTATACAACCTATATTACCACAATAGTTTTTCTTATTCCTATGTATAGGCTTTTGATTACATGCTTTACATTGTAATACCATAATAATTATTGTTTAGTAATTATTTACTTTTGCAGTTACTACTACCGTGTTTACAATTACAAATTTGTTTAAAAGAACCGTCTTCTTTAACGTCTACCATACACATTACCTTCTAAATCCTATAGTCAACAACCATATAACTAATGTAATAACAGTTGCTAAACCTGTAATTTGTTGTGCAGAACCAGTAAGTGTAAGTGTTGCAATAACTAAACCAACTAAAGTCCAACTAAGATTCAACGTTTCTTTTATTGCTTCTTTTATCCAAGCTCTTATTTTAAAAACTATTTCTCTGATACCCTGTATCATTAACTTCTCCTAAATATGAAAGCAGCCATACTTGCTATTCTAGTCAAAATAACTGGCACTACAACTTCTTGTGCTTTTTCCTTTTGGTCAGACGTCATATCATCGCTAATGTTTGCAAGGTTTATTTCTTGTATATTTATATCTACAAAAGTTTCTATAGGATTTTCTAAAAATGTTTCAAACTGTACTTCTGTAACAACGTCTGCTAATGTGTAGTTTTCTACATCAGCATTTTCTACAGCTCGTTCTACGTATTCTTCTACAGCTTCTGCAATTACAGTATCTGATTTAACAGCTTCTGCAACGATAGTAACATCTTCAGCTTCAACTTGTAATACTTCAGCAACAACCTCAACTTGCTCTGGTGTAAGGTCTTCAACATCTTCTATAGCCTCCTCAACTACAGCTTGTATAACTTCTTGTACTTCTTCAGAAACTTCTTCTAAATTTTGTACACCAACATCATTAACTTCTTCAANAACTTCTATAACTTCTTCTGTTTCAAGTTNTTCAACATATTCTTCAATAACTTCTGTAACTTCTTCTTCAGATAAATCTTCTTCAATAACTACTTCAATAACTTCTACAACTTCAGCAACTTCAACAATAACTTCTTCTTCAGTAAGTTCTTCTATAGGTTTTTCTTTAACATCTTCCTGTATTGGCTCATCCAAAACTTCCTCGACAACTTCTTCAACTTCAATAAAAACATCAACATCATCTTCAATAATTTCCTCAACAATATCTTCTTTTATAATTATAATAATATCTTCAGGTATATCTTCTAAAATAACTTCTTCATATTCAAAATCATCAAGTTCTTCAATATATTCTTCAAGTTCTAATATAACTTCAACAAATTCTTCTAATTCTTCTTCAGATAATTCTTCTAAATTTAACTCTAAATATGTTTCATCTTCCAAAATTTCAAGCTCTTTAGCATCAATCTCCATTTTTTTTTCAATGGCAAGTATTTCTTCTTCAGAAAGCTCAACAAATTCTTCATCTTCATAACCATCATCCACTTCCAATACCACAATAACATCATCAGAAAGCTTTCCTTCGGTATCATATATATCCTCCTCTATAATTTCTTCAGGTATATCACAATCACCACGTTCCAAAGCAGCATCAGTAATATAACATCCATAAAGCTCATCATTTTTTTCCCTTTGTCTATCTCTTTCAAGTGTAGCTGCAATCTCAGCTTCAGCAGCTTCACGTTCTCTACGCTCAGAATCTAATTCCCAATATCCAGTTTCTTGCTGATTTTTATCACGTTCCCAATTTCGAGCAGCTTCAACACGAGCAGCTTCAGCTTCAGTAGCTTCTCTATTAGAACGTTCTTTATTAGTTTCATAAATACCTGTTTCAGCATAATTTAATTCTTCTTCTGTAGGAGGTATTGTAGTAGTAGTTGTTGTAGTAGTTGTTGTAGTAGTTGTGCTAGATGTAGTAGTTGTGCTAGATGTAGTAGTTGTATCAGGCACAGTAGTTGTAGTTGATGTGGTTGTTGTAGTAGTAGATGTATCTACACAAGTAGTAGTAGGTGCTGTCCATTCTCCTAAATTTATAAATGGTAATTGATTAGGTATTGTAATAGTTTGTTCTGCAGTTAATGTGCTATAACTATTATCTGTATCATTATCAGACCTTATTTGTGTTCTAAATGTACCATAAGGGTTCTCAAAATATGTTTGTAAATCTTCTAAAGAAAATACATAGTAGTTCCATACAAGATTATCTGTATGTCCAAAAGAAGTAGATACACAATAAGCAGTAGTTGTATCTATAGTTTCATCACTTATTGTAAACCATATTGTGTACTTTTCTGGTGGGCTATCTTCAAATCCATCAGATGTATATATACCTATAGTTAAATCACCTGTTGAAGTATCTAATGCTATTGACTGATTGTATGCAGGTTGTGTTGGTACATGGTCAGCCATTACAGGCAAAGGTATTAGTAAAAAAAGAACTAAGAGTATTCTTAGCATTACATTACAATCGCTGCAACAACTCCACCCAGTGCTACAAGTAGCGTTAATACTTTATAAAACTCTGCTTTATCTAGTTTTGCATCTAGTTTTTCTTCTAATCTATCAAGTCTTTCAATGACCATATTAAGTAACTCCTTTTGTGTGTAGCCATTGTTGTTTGTCATTTACGGTAAATCCTCNTGAGATAAAAAATCCCANTCTTCTTTATATACTGTTTGATTATTCCAATCATATTGACTTAGTTTTTTAAGATACGCAAGTAACTCTTTTAATATATATCCAAATAAAAAACCTATTGTAAAATCCATAAATCGGATTATATCATAAAACTTATGAAGGTTTTGGATTATCTGATTTAACTTGGGCTATGTGGTCTTTCCAAGTAGTAGTACCATTAACATTATCCCAGTACTGCATATCTAATTGGTCTTCTATAGAACCATAGGCTTCTTGCCTAGCTTGTACATAACCAAACTGTTGTGCTTCCCACTTGCTGTTACCTAAATCAATTTTAGCTTGTGCATAATCAGCATCAGAAAACTCCATACGCTCATTATTAACTTGCTTGTATAAAGGTTTAGCATCTTCAATCTCTTGGTCTGCTAACGCTTGTAGTTCTTCTTGTGTTGCCATATCTCTCCTATCTTAACATACTTTTATTTCTTTAGCCCATATAATGTAAATGTTCCTGTTTCCATATTTCCTGAACTTATAAATATATGCACACCATCAACTGTACTTGCAGAAGTAAAAACACCACCACCAATATTGCCTGTTAATTCATTACTTTCAGCAGTTTGTACTTTTTCAAAAGTTATAAAGGTAAATTCGCTACTGTTATTTGCATTAAAGATATAAAACACACCCTGTGTTCTATCCCCTGTATCTCCTGCACCTATATAAGAGCCAAAGCCAAATTTATCTTGGTTAGTAAGACCTGTTTCTCCAAAACCCACAGCAGTTCTTAAAAAATTGTTTGCTAAATCATAATTAGAAGTTGAATTTGCAGTACCACTTTCAGTAACTCTAATACCTACATTACTATCTGCAACAGAAGGGTGTATATTATTAATTACAAGTTTATAAACATCATAAGTGCTATCAATCCCTGTAAGAGTTACAGAACTTACAGCTGATGATATTATTTCTTCATCTATTTTAATTAAGCTACCTGCCATTATTTAACTCCATATACTGATAATGTTGCACCACTTTTAATACCTGTGTTACTTCCTGAATAGTGTATTAATTGTATTCCTTTATGTGTTGCAGCTTGTTTCAAAACGCCTATACCTTTATGTGCAATAAATTCATTACCAGTTGATACTCCATGTGTCTCCCATATTAAAAATGTATAACTCGAACTTTCAAATGGATTAAAAACATAAGCAACTTGACTTCTTGATTTGCCTAAAGATAAATCTGAATCTGGTAAATAGGATAAAAAGATTTCGTTTTGTCCTGTTTGCTTATTATCGTGATTACTACTTGTACCTATTCCTCTTACTGCATAATCGTATAAACTACCACTACTTATTACACTATTAGAGCTATCTGCCAATCTAAAAAATGTATTGTTAGCAACTCCACTATCATCTACAAAATTGAATACTACTTTATAAACTTTAAAATTTTCAACAAAACAATCTGTAAGAGTTACTGAATCTGTACCACTCGTTGTAGTTGTTGATTTTACTAATTGTAAATTTGTACTCATTATGAATATTCCTTTATTCCATAAAGAGAAAATGTACCAGAAAAAGTATTTGTCTCTGGATATATTCTTATTCTATCTACCACACTATTTTGTGGTAGTACTGAAGTTCCAAAAGCCATTTCAAAAATGCTTGATGTTTGTAGTTGTACAAAATGAAAAGTTTCAATGCTATGTTTAGAACTATCGCCTAAATTATAAAAATACATTTTGGAATGTCCAAGTTCATTACCTGCTGTTCCTAAACCAAAAACAAGTCTTAAATTATCTCTTGCATTTCCCCTACCTTCACTAAAGCTACCATCTGCTTTTCCATCAACTAAACCTTCTTGATAAACAGAGCCACTTTCTAAAACTCCATTTTCATAAAATCTTATAAATAAATCATCAGCATCAGTTTGTACTTGTAAATTACTAGCAGTCATAAAATGTACATTGTAAATATCTTCTTTTATATCTGTAAATTCTAAAGCACTGACAGCACTAGCAGTTTGAGTTTGTATTAATTCTAATTGTCCAAAAGAAGTCCATTTATTATCTGCTACTAATTCATTTATTTCAGCAGGATTAAATACACCTTTGTTATTACCAAAACTTTGTGCTGGTATATCTGCACCTACATATCCAAACTTGTTACTTTTATCACTCATCTATATCACCTTATATAATGTAAATGTTCCACTTGTTAAGTTGCCACTACTTAAAGAAAATTGTACACCATCACAACTTTGTGCTACTGTATGTACAAATCCACCTGCTCTACCAACTAATCTATCAAAACTATCGTAAGAAGTTGTTTCAACAGTAACAAAAGGATAACCACTAGAATTATTAAAATTAAATAAATAAAAATTTGCATTTGTTTGTTCCCCTGCTGCTGTTCCTTGTGACTGTAAGTCTATTCTATCTAAATTAGTTCCTGCTGAATTGCTTAACCCTGAAGTAATAAATACTTTTGCTGCTTGGTCATAATTACTTGTGCTATCTGCACTACCACTTACAGTAACTCTAAGTCTTAAAGTAGCTCCATCTGTATCAACATCAATGTTGTTAGTAGCAACCATATAAACACCATCACTATCTATGCCTGTTAAAGTAACACTAGATACTGCACTTGATACTGTGTTTGTTGCTACTTGTGCTAATCCCATTAGCTATCTACTCTCAATCCATAAACTCTTATTTTTGCTTCGTCAATGCTTTCACTATTTGCTACCCATAATTTAAACCCTGTTATTGATGTTGTATTTTTTAAAACACCTATTTGTTTTTCTGCATAATAACCTGTGCTTTGATTTATACTATTTTGATTAATCATAAAAGTATAAGAACTTGAACTAAAAGGATTAAATAAATACATAGTTCCATTACCTGCATAATCTGTAGCACCATCTGCTGCAACTACACCTGCCCAAAAATTACTGCTTGTTGATGTAAATCCAGAATAAGATGTGTACGCTGCTACAAAATGTCTTACATAATGATAACTAGAGCTACCTATAAAATTACCATGTACATCATTTAATTCCATATCAATGTTTCTACCTGTTGTATTGTCTTTAGTAAAATCTACAAATTCTATTTTATATATATCAAAATTTTCACTAAATACATCTGTTATTTGTACATAACTAACAGATGTAGAAATATTAGTTTCACTTAATAATCTTAAAGCACTCATAGTTGTTTAACTCCATAAAGTTTTACAGTACCATTAAAAGTATGACCACTTGGCTCTAAAAAACTAAATCCATCAACTACACTAGATTGTGGTAAAAGACCACCTCCATAGTTAAAAGCAAATACTGAATTATCTAAAGTTGTATCGTGTACATTTATAAAAGTTTGTTTTGCACTATTTCCTGCATCATAAATATAAACATAACCACTTGTTACTTCACCTGGTGCAAGACTTGCCATTGACAAAAATAAATAAGTTGCACCTGTGCTTTTAGGAGTATAGTTATTTCCATCTGCTTTTTGTTCAACAGCAGCATATTGATACACACTAGCAGTTTCTAAAGTTCCATTTTCATAAAATCTTAAAGCAAAGTTAGAACCAGAACTACTAAAATTATTTATATTTTCATAAGTAACAAAATGCACATCATANTTATTTTCTTTAATATTAGTAAAGTTTAAAGCACTATCTCCACTTGCAGTTTGTTCTTGTATAAGTTCTAAGCTACCACCAAACTTACCCTGTTTTTCTAGGTCTGCTACTTCTGATATAGAAAATACACCACTATTAGCTACAGTTTGATTTGGTAAATTTTGACCTGTGTACCCAAAAGGCATTGTATACCTCCTAAGTTATATGTAACCAGCTAAGAAAAACCTCAACATCACTAGCAGCTGATGCAAGACCTTGTATCTTATCTCCTGCTTCTAGTACTATTTTTGATGTACCTGCTAATTCTACAGTTGTATCTGCTGGTACTGATAATGTTTTAGCTAAGTAAGCGTTACCACCTGAACTAGCTTTAACAACTTCAATATCTACAGTAGCATCATTAGCTCCATCAACATTTGTACAACGAATAGTTAATACTATACCTGTACCTGTTACTTCTGAAGCAGCAAGAATATCAGCATTACTTGTAGTCAAGTCCTTAACTTCGTTTTTAAATGTATTTGCCATTTTATCCTAACGCTATTACTAATCCAATGTCTGCTGTATTAGCTACAACTCCATCTTTTATTAATACACCATCTATTGTAACACCATTCGCAGATGTCTTTTCAGATATTGTATCTACTTTTAATTCACTACTCATTTACTTGCTCCCAGCCTTGTGTGTTATCTCCTTGATACGCATTCTCATTCCAAATGTAAGCATTACCATCATCTGGGTAAGCAATAGGTGCTTCCCAAACCCAGTTAGATGTAAGTGTCCAGCTACCAAAAGGTTGTGGTCCATAAAATACATCATTGTCTGAGTCATAAGTAAAACCAATACCTGCGTAGTTACCTCTAAAAGGTGTACCACTATCAGTATGTGTGTTAGCTATTGTATTGTAAGAAGTTCTTTTACAAGTCTGACCTCTAAAGTCTGCATACCAGGCTTCCCAGTCTGCAAAACCCTCTGGTAAATCTGTAGTATCATCTTCATCTTTACCTACAATAACCTCTGTTACTATGTTATTTTCGTTTATAAATGCGTAATGTGCCATATCTCTCCTATTATATCAGCTAAAACTAATTGTTCCTGTTCCTGCTGTAAAAGTTATTACTGTGTGGTCACCATCTGTAGCAGTAGAACTTGTTAATCCTGCTCCTACAGTTATTGAACCATCTGTAGTTAAATGTCTTAATATTACTACACCAGAGCCACCAGAACCACCATCACCACCATTTTGTCCTTCACCACCACCGCCACCTCCAGTATTAGCTGTACCATCAGCAGAAGCACCATCACCATTACCACCAGCACCACCACCACCAGAAGCAGTACCAGAAG
>FUFK010039492.1_pt1 | contig 10963 bp, 10 predicted proteins | sample 1021851 | NCBI WGS metagenome assembly FUFK01 (sample SAMEA51879418, study PRJEB19060) | metagenome
CCCCCACCGCCTCTATGTGGGCGAGGAGGATGCCGGCGTGTGGCGCTTCGACGCGCGCGCCGACGGTCCGGTCGCAGGGACCAACATCGCCGCTGCGGACACCGAGAAGCTCATCGCGGACGTCGAGGGCGTCGCCATCGCCACCGAGGGCGAGGGCAATGGCGGCTATCTGCTGGTCTCCAGCCAGGGCGACCACGCCTATGCGGTCTACCGCCTGTCGGACGAAGCATTCGTCGGCCGCTTCCGCCTCACGCCCGGCAAATTCGGCTCCACCGAGGAGACCGACGGGATCGAACTGATCACCGGCGATTTCGGCCCGGACTATCCGGGCGGCCTGTTCATCGCGCAGGACGGCTACAACCCGCCCAAGGCGCAGAACTTCAAGTTCGCCGCCTGGGCCGACATCAAGGCCGCGCTCAAGCTCGACTGACGCGATGACCGCGCGGCCCGCCCGGCCGCGCGGTCATCGCCAGCCGCTGAGGTCCGCGGTTTCCAGCGTCGCGAGCAGATCGGGATATTCGCGGTCGAGCACCTTGAGGGTGCCGCGAAACACGCCGCGCAGATAGACCTTGAGCTCGCGCTCAGCCGCATCGGCATTCTCACCCGCCATCCGTACGAAAATCGCGAGTGCAGCGGTCAGCGCCTCCTCGCTCAGATAGCCCTGGCGGCGCATCTCCCAGCCGGACTCGGCTTCGTTCTGGAACTGCGCAAAGGTCTTGGCGCCATTCGCAACGAAGATACCGAAGCCGAGGAACACCGCGGCGACGTCGGTCGCATGCTCTTCCAGGTCCGCGCCGCCCGGCGGCATGCTGCCATCGGCATGGATCAGATAGTGCGACAGCTCGTGCGCGAAGGTCGCGACCAGATCCGCCGGCCGCGCCAGCGCGGAAGGATTGTAGGTAATCACCACGCCGTTTCCGTCATGGCCGAACGTACCGCCGGGCGGGCTGTAATCGTGCTTCAAGGCATGGCCGGGCGCGATCCGCGTTTCCCGCTCCGCCGCGCCCGCAACCAGTTCGCACGCCCAGCCCGCCATCCCGGCATGGCCTCGCACCTGATCGAACAGTTCGACGGCTCGGTCATGGCCCTCGAGGCGGCTCGGTGGAAAAAACTCATCCGTCGGGAGGATCGTGCGCGCCTCGCGATAGGCCCTGTCGCGATCGACGGTCTGGATCAGCCACGCGAACACCGCGAGCAGCCAGTCATATTCATCCCGGTCGATCGGCAGTCGCGAGCGAAACAGACCCAGCATCTTCTTCCCCCCGGTCTGGTTTAGCCGCGCTAACCACGAGTCTCCAGACCGTGGGAGAACTATGCTGCGTTCACGCGTTTCGGCCTTGTCAAAAAGGGAGGAAGCGATGCGCCGGTACCTGATGCTACCCGTTCTCGGCGCAGCGGCGTTCGCTGCAGGATGCAGCAGCGGGGGTGGGAACACCCCGACGCCCAGCCCGGCGCCGCCTCCCGCCAACCGCGCCCCGGCCTTCACCTCGGCCGCGACCGCATCGGTTGCCGAGAACAACGCCGCGGTTCTCACCGCCGCCGCCAACGATCCTGACGGCAATCCGCTGAGTTTCTCGATCGCGGGTGGCGCGGATGCGACGCGCTTCGCGATCACCTCCGCCGGCGCGCTCACCTTCGCGCCCGCGCCCAACTTCGACCTGCCGGGCGATGCCGATGGCGACAACGTCTATCAGATCCAGCTGCGCGTCAGCGACGGATCCTTGTCTGCTACGCAGGACGTGACGGTCACCGTCACCAACAGCCGCGAAGGAATCGCCGTCCGCCGGGTCGGCACGGGGTTCAGCCAGCCGCTCTACGTCGCGCCGATCCCGGGTTCCGCCCAGGTCTATGTGGTCGAGAAGGGCGGCGGCATCTGGCGGCTGGATCCCGCAACCGGCACGAAGACGCTGATCCGTACCGTCACGAACCTTGCCACCGATGGCGAGCGCGGGCTGCTCGGTCTCGCGGTCAATATCAATGCGCCANCCACTTACGGCGAAGCGCTGGTCGTCGCGACCGCGCCCGACGGCGCGGTGGAAATCCGGTCGCTCTCGCTGAGCAGCCCGGCCATGCCCTACACTGTCGTCCTGCGCACGCCGCATCCGGCCAACAACAACCATAATGGCGGCTGGCTCGGCTTCGGTCCGGACGGACATCTCTATGCCGGGATCGGCGATGGCGGCGGCGGCGGCGATCCGGACAACAATGCACAGAACACCAATCTCCGCCTCGGCAAGATCCTGCGGCTCGCGCAGAGCGGTGGAAGTTATGTCGCCGCGCCGGGTAACCCGTACATCGCCGGCGGAGGCGATCCGTGGGTGTTCGCGATCGGCCTGCGCAATCCGTTCCGCGCGTCCTTCGCGCCCGATGGCCGCCTGATCATCGGCGATGTCGGTCAAGGCGCGCGCGAAGAGATCGACATCGTCCGGCCCAACCAGCCCGGCCTCAATTTCGGCTGGCGTTTCCTCGAGGGTACCCAGCCGTTCAGCGGAACTGCGCCCGCCGGCCTCACCCCGCCCGCCACCGAGTACAGCCACGGCACCGGGCCGCGTCAGGGGCGATCGGTGATCGGCGGCTATGTCTATCGCGGGCCCGTGGCCTCGCTCACCGGATCCTACATCTTCGGCGATTTCATCAGCGGCAACATCTGGAGCGTCCCCTATGCCTCGCTCGTCGCGGGCAGCACGCTCGCGTCGAGCAGCTACGAGCGCCGGAACCTCGACCTCGCGCCCGATGCCGGAACCATCAATCAACTCGCCTCCTTCGGTGAGGATGCCGCGGGCAACCTCTTCATCGTCGATCTCGACGGCGAGATCTTCATGGTGACTCCGGGCTGAGGGTTGCGGCGCGCGCGGCCAGCCGCTTTAACGTTCGGCATGTATCGCACCCCGACCCTGGCCGTACTGGCCCCGTTCGCCCTGATCCTCGCCCTGCCCGCGGCCGCGCAGAGCGCCGCCGAGCAGAAGATGGCGGCCACCGTCGAGGCGGAGACCGAACGCCACGTCGCGCTGCTGGAGACACTGGTCAACCAGAACTCCGGCTCGCTCAACATCGACGGGGTGACCAAGGTCGGGCAGATGGTCCGTACCGAGCTTGAGCCGCTCGGCTTCAAGGTCGAGTGGATCGACATGAAGGAGACCGGCCGCGCCGGGCATCTGATCGCGACGCATACCGGCAACGGCAAGGGGAAGCGGCTGTTGCTGATCGGGCATCTCGACACGGTGTTCGAGCCCGAATCGCCCTTCCAGAAATTCGTCCGCAACGGCGACCGTGCTTCGGGCCCCGGCATCGGCGACGACAAGGGCGGGATCGTCGTGATCGTCGCGGCGCTGCGCGCGATGCAGGCGGCGGGCACGCTCAAGGGCGCGGATATCAAGATCGTGCTGACCGGCGACGAAGAGCGTACCGGCAAGCCGCTGGAGATCGCGCGGCGCGACCTGATCGCCGCAGGAAAATGGGCCGATGTCGCGCTGGAATACGAGAATCTGGCGCGCGACGAGAGCGGCGACAAGGGCACGATCGCCCGGCGCAGCTCGGCGAGCTGGACGCTCACCACGAGCGGCAAGACCGGGCACAGCAGCGGGGTGTTCGGCGCCGCGCTCGGCTATGGCGCGGCCTATGAGCTGGTGCGCATCCTCGACGAGTTCCGCCGTACGTTGCCCGAGCAGAATCTGACCTTCAACATCGGCACGATGGCGGCAGGCACCCCTGCGACGCTGGCGCCGAACAACTATCAGGTCAGCGCGAGCGGCAAGACCAACATCGTCGCGGAGCAGGCCGTCGCGCGCGGCGATCTGCGCGCCCTCACGCCCGAGCAGGAGGCGAAGACCCGCGCCGCGATGCAGGCGATCGTCGCAAAGAGCCTGCCCGGCACCAGCGCGAAGATCGAATTCGAAGAATCCTATCCGCCGATGGCGCCGACCGCGGGCAACCGTGCGCTCCTCGTCAAGCTCAACGCGGTCAACCGCGACATGAAGCTTCCCGAGATGACCGAGATGGACCCGGCCAAGCGCGGCGCCGCCGACAGCGCCTTCGTTGCGGCCGATGTGGATACGCTCGCCGGCCTCGGCGTCGCGGGCGGCGGCGCCCATGCCGAAGGCGAGTGGGTCGATCTGACCTCGATCCCGCTCCAGGCGCTGCGCAACGCGGTGTTCATGACGCGGCTGAGCAAGGAAAAGCGCTAAGGGATCAGCAGCGTCGCACCCATCGTTTCGCCCGCCTCGATGGCGCGATGGGCCGCGGCGGCGTCCTCCAGCGCGAACCGCTGGCCGACCTCGACGCTCAGAACGCCGCTCGCCACCAGCTCGAAGACCCGTGCGACACCCGCGGCGCGCTCCTCGGGGCTCGCATAATAGTCGTACAGCGTCGGGCGGGTGACGAAGAGCGATCCGTGGCGGCTCAGCGTGCCCAGATTGACGCCTTCGACCGGGCCGCCCGCATTGCCGAAGCTGACGATCAGCCCGCGGCGCGCGGCGGACTTGAGCGACGCCTCCCAGGTCGATCCGCCGACGCCGTCGAGCACGACCGGCACGCCTGCGCCACCGGTGATCTCGCGCACCCGCTCGGCGATATCCTCGCGCTTGTACTCGATGACATGATCCGCGCCGAGCGCTCGTGCCCGCGCCGCCTTTTCGGGCGATCCGGCGGTGCCGATCACCGTTGCGCCGAGATGCTTGATCCACTGCACCAGCAGCTGCCCGGTGCCCCCTGCCGCGGCGTGGACCAGCACCGTCATTCCCGGCTGTACCCGTGCGGCACGCTCGACCAGATACTCGGCAGTGCAACCCTTAAGCATCACCGCCGCGGCGACCTCGTCCGAGATCGCATCGGGCAGTTTCGAGAGGATGTCGGCGGGCACGTTGCGTGCGCTGGCATAGGCGCCGAGATCCGGACCATAGGTCGCGACGCGATCGCCCGGAACGAGCGACGTGACGCCGGCGCCCACCGCCTCGACCACTCCGGCCGCCTCGCCGCCAAGCCCGCTCGGCAGCGGTACGGGGTAGAGGCCCGAGCGGTGATAGGTGTCGATGAAATTCAATCCCACCGCAGTCTGGCGCACCCGCACTTCACCCGGCCCGGGCGGCGGCAGATCATGCGTCGTCCACAGGATCACCTCGGGTCCGCCGGTCCTCTCGATCACCGCAACACGCGCCATGCACTCATCTCCAGTTTCGGGTTGCAACCGGTGCCCCGCATGGCCATCTAAGCCACCATACCCGATGCTTGAAAACCGGAGGCCAGGATGCGGAGCTATTTGAAGCACTATATTGGTGGCGAATGGGTCGAAAGCGAGGGCGGCACCCGCCACGACGTGATCAATCCCGCAACCGAGGCGCCGGTGACCGAAATCACGCTCGGCTCGGAAGCCGATGCCGACAAGGCGGTCGCCGCGGCCAAGGCGGCGTTCGACAGCTTCTCGCGCACCAGCGTCGATGAGCGCGTCGCACTGCTCGAAGCGATCCTTGCCGAGTACAAGAACCGTGCAGGCGACCTTGCCGACGCGATCGCTGCCGAAATGGGCGCCCCGATCAGCCTCGCGAAGACCGCGCAGGTCGGCAGCGGCATCGGCCATCTGATGTCGACGATCAACGCGCTCAAGGCCTTCGAATTCTCCGAGCAGATCGGCCAGAGCCTCGTCGTGCACGAGCCGATCGGCGTGGTCGCGCTGATCACCCCGTGGAATTGGCCGCTCAACCAGATCGTCGCCAAGGTCGCCCCCGCGCTCGCAGCCGGCAACACGATGGTGCTGAAACCCAGCGAGGAAGCACCGGGCAGCGCCGCGATCTTCGCCGAGATCATGGACAAGGCCGGCGTTCCCGCGGGCGTGTTCAACCTCGTCCAGGGCGACGGCCCGATCGTCGGCACGGCGCTCAGCCGCCACAGGGATGTCGACATGGTGAGCTTCACCGGATCGACCCGCGCGGGCATCCAGGTCGCGAAGAACGCCGCCGAGACCGTCAAGCGCGTGCACCAGGAGCTGGGCGGCAAGTCGCCCAACGTCATCCTTCCCGGCGCGGACCTGTCCAGGGCAGTCCAGGTCGGCCTGTTCAGCGTCGTCATGAATTCGGGCCAAAGCTGCATCGCCCCTGCGCGCATGCTCGTCCACGAAAGCCAGGCGGCCGAAGCCGCGCAGATCGCGAGCGGGTTGATGAAGGCGGTCGAGACCGGCGACCCCGCTCAGGAGGGCCGCCATATCGGCCCCGTGGTCAACAAGGCGCAGTGGGAAAAGATTCAGGGCCTGATCCGCAAGGGCATGGAGGAAGGCGCCAAGCTGGAGACCGGCGGCCCCGGCCGGCCCGACGGCATCGAGACCGGCTATTTCGTGAAGCCGACCCTCTTCTCGGGCGTGCGCAACGACATGACGATCGCGCGCGAGGAGATCTTCGGTCCGGTGATCACCATCATCCCCTATCGGGACGAGGAAGAGGCCGTCCGCATCGCCAACGACACCGATTACGGTCTGTCAGCGGTGCTGTTCGGCAGCCCCGAGGAAGTGAAGCGCGTGGCGCCCCGCCTGCGCGCCGGCATGGTCTATATCAATGGCGGCCAGCCTGACCCCAGCCTGCCCTTTGGCGGCTACAAGCAATCGGGCAATGGCCGCGAGCACGGCAAGTTCGGCCTTGCCGAGTTCATGGAAGTGAAGGCGATGGTCGGCGCGCTGGCCTGATCGAAAAAACCCTCCCCGGTGACCGGGGAGGGTACGAACCTCAGTCGAACAGTTCTTCGAGGAAGCTTTTCCGGCGCTTGTGCTTGTAGCGCGGGTCATAGCCATGTCCGTAGCCCTGATGGCCATAGCCCTGTTGCGGCGGATAGCCGCCCTGCTGCTGCCAGGGGCTGCCCTGCGGAGGGGGCGGCGGAGCTTGCGGTGCCTGGGGCGCGGCCGGGGTTGCGGGGGTCTCGGCAACGCCGCTGCGCTCGATGATCTTGTCGAGCTCGCCGCGGTCGAGCCAGATGCCCCGGCATTGCGGGCAGTAGTCGATCTCGATCCCCTGCCGATCGCTCATGTGCAAGCCCACCTTGCATACGGGGCACAACATTCCGGCAACGGCTTCAGCGGTTCGCATCGAATACTCCTGTGGTGATAACCGTGCTCAACCTAGGTAGCGCCCGCGCCTCACGCAACCGGCCACACCCACAGGATCAACGGCGTTCCCACCACCAGCACCAGCAGCGACAACGGCGCGCCCAGCCGGGCATAGTCGCTGAACCTGTAGCCGCCCGGACCCATTACCAGCGTGTTGCACTGGTGCCCGATCGGGGTCAGGAAATCGCACCCTGCCCCCACCGCCGTCGCCATCAGGAACGCCTCGGGCCTCAGGCCCAGATCGCCCGCGAACGTCGCGGCGATCGGCGCCATCACCAGCACCGTCGCCGCGTTGTTCAGGAACGGCGTCACTGCCATCGCCGCCGCCATGATCAGCGCCACCGCGCCCCATGGCGGGAGCGACGCCGCGGTCAGCGACAGCCAGTTGCCGATGATCTCCGTCACGCCCGTGGCGCGCAGCGTGTCGCTGACCGGGATCAATGCGCCCAGCATGATCAGGATCGGCCATTCGACATGCTCATAGGCGTCGCGCACCGGTAGCGCGCCGGTGATCACCACCGCGGCGGCGGCGGCGAAGAAGGCGATCGTCACCGGCACCACACCCGTCGCCGTCGCCGCCATCGCGACGGCCAGGATCGCGATCGGCAACAAGCCCTTGCGCACGCTGCCCAGCCGCAGTTCGCGCTCGGCCAGCGGCAGCGCACCCAGCTCGTTCAGCGTCTGCGGCAGACCGCCCAGCGGCCCTTGCAACACGATCACGTCGCCTGCGCGGAAGATCACGTTGGGCATGCGCCGAACGATCCGCTCGCCCTGTCGCGACACCGCGATCAGGTTGATGCCGAAGCGCTGGCGCAACATCAGCGACCCCGCCGTTCCGCCCACCAGCGGCGATCCGGCCGAGACCACCGCCTCGATCACGCCGATCTCCTCACCTTCTTCGCTCTCCGGCGCTTCGCTGGTGCCGACGAAATCGAGCTTGTCGCGTGCGATCGCGCGTTCGAGGCTGTCGGGTGCGCCGCCCAGGATCAGGATGTCGCCCTCGCGCAGCACGGTGCCCGGCGCCGGGGTCGCGCGAATGCCGTCGCGCAGGAACATGGAGATCGTCACTTCCTGCTCGTGCCGGGCGATGAAGTCCTCCACCCGCTCGCCCACCGCCGCCGACTGTTCGACGATCTTCGCCTCGGTCGCATAGTCGTGGATGTCGAGCGCCTCGCCCATCGTCGGCGCCGCGCGCCGGTCGAGCGGAAGCAGCCGGTATCCGAAGCGCAGGAAGATCAGCCCGACGACGGTGAGGCCGAGCCCGACCGGCGCATAGTCGAACATGTGGAAGGGCTGCCCCGTCATTTCCTCGCGTACGCGGCTGACGATGATGTTGGGGGAGGTGCCGATCAACGTGATCAGCCCGCCGAGCAGCGAGGCGAACGCCATCGGCATCAGAAAGGCGGATGGCGAGGTGTCCGACTTCTTCGCCATCTGGAACGCTGCGGGCATCATCATCGCCAGCGCGCCGATATTCTTGACCAGCGCCGATCCCAGGCCGACGCTCGCGGCAAGCAGCAGCAATTGCGAGCGCACGGTCGTCACATGCTTTTGCAGCCGGCGCATCAGCCGCTCGATCGCGCCCGATCGCTGAACCGCGCCCGACAGCACCAGCGCGGATCCGACGATGATGACGATATCGTCCGAAAAGCCGCGAAAGGCATCGGCCGGCTTGACTATGCCCGCGACGACCGCTGCGAGCAGTGCCATCACCGCGACGACATCATACCGGAACCTGCCCCATAGAAACATCGCCATCATGCCCACCAGCACAGCGACGGACAGAAACTGCGGTAATGTCATGAAGCCCCCATGCGTTCTAAACGCCGGGATGCCAACAGGTTTCCGTCAGCCGGAACGGGTCAGTGAACGGTGCCCACCGCGCGCGGGACGCTCATCAGCACAATCAACCGCTCGATCTGGCGCCAGCGGCAGAAATTGATGTGGTTGCCGAGGTCGCGATACCGGTCCGCACGCGCCGCCGCCTCGAAGCCAGCATCGTCGCCGAACGCCGCGATCAGCTCGGCGGCGTCAGTCACATGGGCGCGATCGGCCAGATAGGGAATAGTGGATATCGAAAGCGACATGGAAAGGCGCACTCCGGCGGTGATGCGCGTTGAACACGCACCCCCCATGCCATCATCGGCAAACCCCTGCATTCCGGCGCCTCCCAAGGGTAAACCGCTGGAAACCATACGCCTTTCCGCCGTGCCACACGTTCCGCATCGGGACGGTGGCGTCCCGGCGCGGGACGTGGCAAGGGGAACAGGATGGACCGCAAGCCCGCCCCCAAAGCCGGAAGCAGCGCCCCCGTTGCGGGCGGCGCATTGCTCGCCTTCAGCCTGATCGCCGGCGCCGTGATCGGCGTGCGCAACGGCCAGCCCTCGCTCGGCTTCATCGGCGGGCTGGGTGTCGGCCTCGCCCTGCTGCTGATCGTCGCGCTGATCGACCGCGCACGGCGCCGCTGAACCGCGTCTAGATCCGCCCGCAATCGCTCGGAGCGCGCTGGCCTGCGAAGCGCGCGTCGATCCAGTCGAGTGTCTGCGCAGCTTCGGTCCGCGCCACCGTCGCATGCTCGCCGCCCGGTATCGAGATATAGCGCACGGCTTTGCCCGCACGGCAGGCTCGGCGCGCGAAATCGCGGACGACGGCGGGCGCGACGATCACATCGGCGCTTCCGGTGGCGATCAGCAGCGGCGAGGGCGCACTGGCAGGCGAGACGCTGTTCTCACGCATCAGCCGGCCCCAGGGCTGCTGCTTGCTGAGGTCGAGGTTGCGGATGGCGCGCTGAACCGTGACGATGCCCAGGATCGTGCTGAGCTTCGGCTTCTTGTGCGTCTCGATGCAATAATTGTCGGAAAGCCGGGTCATGATAGTCTGCGTCGAGCGATTGCCGAGCGCACTCATCGGGATGCCGTAGTGACGTGACCAGCTCGTCGCCGTGTATGCCGTCAGCAGCGCCCGCGCATTCTTGTCGCTGCCCTCCATCATGTTGCGCGCCAGATCGGTGGGCGGCACGATCGCTGCGACCCCCATCAGATTGAGTTCCGGCGCATAGCTTCGCGCAAGCTGCCCGGTCCACAGCGCGGCATGCCCGCCCTGCGATTCGCCCCACACGGCAAAGCGCAGACCGGTATTGGCGCCGCGAATGTCGCGCGCCGCGCGCACCGCATCGAGCACGGAACGCCCGGTGCTGACGCCGACCAGCGCAGGGTGGGCCATGGAGGAGCCCAGCCCCGGATAGTCGGGCGCGACGACAGTGTAGCCGCGCGCGATCACGTCCGCGAGCGACGGGATCATCGTGAAATTGGTGTCATCCTTCGACGGTGCGCAACGCTGTGCCACGCCGATCATGCCATGCGTCCATGCGATCACCTTGCCGGGCCCTCCGGCCGGCCGCGCCGGAGCGATCACCATGCCGCTTACCTCGATCGGCTGGTTGCGGTCGCTCAGCGTGCGGTAGCGCACCCGCCAGGCACGCATGTCATCGGGCGCGCTGCCGACCGGATCGGCGGAGACCAGGGTCCCGGCGCGTTGTGCGGAAGCGGCGGCCGGCATGGTGAGCAGGGCCGCCGCAACGATGCTGGCCAGACTGACGCGTGCACGATGCATGGCATTGAAATACCACAGGCGCAGCCGAAACGAAAAGCGCGGCAACGCTCGAATTCCGCCTAGATCAGCGCCCGGTGAAGCCACACCACCCGCCCGACGACATCGATCGAGCGCAGCGGCACCACTTCGCGCCCGAAGGCGGGATTGTCGCTCACCACCTCGACCTCCTGTCCCATCGCGCGCAGCCGCTTGACCGATACCAGTCCCTCGCGCCGGAACACGTAGATCGCCGGGCGCACGCCCAGCGCGCGCCGCGCGCCATCGACC
>FUFK010045681.1_pt1 | contig 10963 bp, 11 predicted proteins | sample 1021851 | NCBI WGS metagenome assembly FUFK01 (sample SAMEA51879418, study PRJEB19060) | metagenome
CTATGATTTTTGGAATCAGCAATAGATGTCAGAAGTAAGGGTCAACAATTTATCTAACGAGAATAACACAGGTGGCCCTACTATTTCAGGTATCACAACGTATTCTAGCACTCATTTTTTCGTGCCACCACAGGGAGATACTGCAAGTAGACCATCAAGTTGCCCATCAGGATCATTAAGATTTAACACAGATAGTGCACATTTAGAATATTATCGAGGAGATACAATAGGTTGGGTAGAGATAGAAGCAGAACTTACTTCACCATTAGGAGGAGGATCAAATTCTAATGAAGGCCTTGGTAATCGTGGATTATATATGGGAGGTAATCCTAACTCTAGCCCTAATCACTCTAATGAGATTAATTTTTTTACCATATCAACTTTTGGTAATTCTCAAGACTTTGGTGATTTAACTCGTGTGCAGAATCAAGGTTCTTCTTTCGCAAGTAGAACAAGAGGATTTTTAGCGGGAGGAAACACTCCTAGTAGTCAATATGGATCTACTGATACTGATATGGTTTTCTTTGCATCAACAGGAGATGCAGTAGACTTTGCGACATTAGCATCAATTAAAAAAGAAGCAGGATGCTTTAGTAATGCAATAAGAGGATGTCATAATGGTGGTGGAGGGAATACAATACAATATATCACCATGTCAAGTGGAGGTGATTTTATTGATTTTGGTGACACAAGCGTTGCCTATGAACAAAATATGGATTTAGCCTCTACAACAAGAGGATTTACTGGTGGTGGAAATACGGTTCCTGCATATTCAGCGAGCAATACTATTGAGTTTGTAGTCATAATGACTACTGGTGACTCAACTAATTTTGGTGATCTTACTGTAAAAGGTTATGGTGGCGGTGCTGGAAGTAATGCAACTCGTGGAATATTCCATAATAGATATGTATCTCCTGCCGTCAATAATACTATTGAATTTATAACTATGGCAACATTAGGAAACTCAATTGATTTTGGTGATGCCACAGGTGGTGCATACGGAAAAACAGGAGGAATGGCATCAGCAACTCGTTTTATAACTGCAGCAGGTCATAATGGCAGCAACAACATCGCAAATGTAGATTCGGTGGAAATTGCAACACTTGGTAACGCAGTTGATTTTGGTGATTTGAGTAGAAGTGCAAGTATGGGTGGTCAATGTTCTAACGGTCATGGAGGTTTATAATGTCTAAGATTAATATAAGAAGTTTTTCAAATGAAAATGAAGATGGTGCACCAGATTTAGTTGGTATAACCACATTCTCTGCTACTTCATATTTTGTTCCAACTAGAGGAACTACAATACAAAGGCCATCAGAGCATGTAGAGGTAGGCTCATTAAGATACAATACAGATACAAAGAATTTAGAGTTTTATAGAGGAGATACAATAGGTTGGAGTTCGTTTGAATTAATAGATACAGATCTAGGTGGAGGAACAGGATCAAATACTGGAGTTGGAACTCGTGGTATATTTGGATCTGGTGAAGCACCACATGGTAATACGATTGATTTTCTAACGATTTCAACATTTGGAGATTCCACTGATTTTGGTGATCTGACGGAAGAAAGAATGTCTGGTGGATCAATGGGTTCAAGCGAAACTCGTGGAATATTTGCTGGTGGTCAACACCCATCTCCATTCACATTCTTTAACGTTATTGATTTTGTAACCATTGCATCAACAGGAGATGCAACAGACTTTGGTGATTTAGAAAATAAAGCATATAATGTCTCTGGAATGTCAACAAGAACAAGAGGTGTAGCTGCATGCGGTCAAAAGGGGCCATCATTCGCTGCAGTAAATACAATAGAATTTATCACAATTGCATCGACAGGTAATGCAAACGATTTTGGTGATTTATCTACAGTTAGAACAATTGTAGCTCCAGCAGCATCATCAACTCGTGGATTATTTGCAGGTGGTCATGATACCACTAATGTTATTGACTATATAACTATCTCTTCACTAGGAAATGCACAAGATTTTGGTGATTTACAATCTGGTGCTGCGAGAAAAGGTATGCTTTCATGTTCAAATTCAACAAGAGGATTATTTGCTGGAGGGGAAACACCTAGTAACTCGAATATCATAGATTTCGTCACAATCGCAACACTAGGAAATGGCCAAAACTTTGGTGATTTGACTTTTGTGACAAATACAAGTAGTGGAACTTCTAGCCCAACTAGAGGTATATTTGCGGGTGGTAGTGCAGATACGATAGATAAAGTTGAAATATTGACCACAGGAGATGCGGTTGATTTTGGTAACTTAGGGAGAGGTTCAAGCAGATGTTATGGTGCTTTTTCTAATGGTCATGGAGGTCTCTAAATAATCTTATGGCATTAAAAGCAGGAGCAATTAGATTTAATACAGATTCCAGTCAAATGGAGATTTATGATGGAAATCAGTGGACGGGAATATTAGCAACATCACCAGAGCATGAAACAGGTGGAACTCGTGGTTTTGGTGCTGGAGGTGCACCTTTTACAGTTCAAATTCAATCTTGGAATATAAACACAGCAAGTAGTACCATAGATTTTTCTGATTTAACAGCCGATAGACAATATATTGGTAATGGCCAAGCATCTTCAAGAACTCGTGGATTATTCATGGGTGGTAGAGATCCAAGCAATAATTATCTTAATGAGATTGAATATATTACCATGTCGTCAACAGGTGATGCATTAAATTTTGGAGATTTATCAGATCATGGTCACTATGCTATTGTTGGATCAAGTTCTATTCGTGGAGTTGCCATAGGTAGATATGATGGAAGTAATGTAGTAAATGTTATTGATTATGTAACCATTGCATCAACAGGAGATGCAAAAGATTTTGGTGATGCAGTATCTGCTGTATCTGATGGTGCTGCTGGAGCATCACCTACCCGTATGCTTGCATTTGGTGGTAATGCTCCAAGTAAAGTAAATACAATTCAATATATCACAATTTCAACTTTAGGAAACGCATCAGATTTTGGTGATCTTACAAATGCTGTTAGATCTCAAATTTCTGGATCTTCAAATGCAGTTAGAGCATGTACATATGGAGGGCATGATGGATCTAGTCGTACAGATCATATTGAATTTGTCACAATTGCAACTCTTGGAAACACAAAAGATTTTGGTAATTTATCTGCTACAAGAAGAACAACAAATGGAACCTCATCATCAACAAGGGGAGTTATATCTGGTGGGTATGAAGATCCAGCTACGGTGGATACTCAGGATTATATTCTATTTTCATCAACAGGAGATGCATATGATTTTGGTAATTTACATACTGCAAGATATGCTATGACAGGTGCTGCATCAAATGGTCATGGAGGTCTATAATGTCTGAGTTTAAAGTAAATACAATAACAAACAGAGATGGTAGTTACGGCCCACAGGTATGTGGTATCACTACCTTTGGAAGTTCTGGTATGCAACTACCAAGTGGCCCAACAGAGTTTCGTGGTGGTAGAGGAAGAGGTATATTTTTTGGTGGTGATCCTGCCGATCCAGGTAATATGACTCTGGTAGAGATTGCAACAAAAGGAGATGGATCAGATTTTGGTAATCTTGCGAATAATTTGGCAAACTGCAAGGGGTGTGCATCATCAACTCGTGGATTGATCATGGGTGGAGGAACACCGTCTATTCAATCTGGTATTCAAGCAGTAACAATATCAAGCACAGGTGGTGTGTTTGATTTTGGTGATCTTACTGAGGCTAGAAATGATACTCAAGCTGTTGCTAATAATGTAAGNGGTATATCTGCTGGTGGAAATAACCCTGCAAAACAAACTGGTATAGAATTTGTAACGATAGCATCAGCAGGAGATGGAACAGGTTTTGGTGATTTGACTGTAAAAAGATCTATGGGTGGTGGTAGTGGTGATGCAACAAGAGGTATTATAATGGGTGGTGGATCTGGAACAAATCCAGCATCTGGTGAGGAAAAATCTATTGATTTCATAACAATCGCAACATTGGGAGATGCTCAAGAGTTTGGTGAATTAGCTAATGAAGCAAGAACAAGAACTGCTAATTTATCTAATTCAACAAGGGCAGTGGTGGCTGGTGGTTATGTAGATCCATCTCCTGGCGATACTTCTCATATTGATTTTGTTACCATTCAAACTAAATCAAATGCAATAGATTTTGGTGATCTCTCAGGAAATAAAGAAGGAATGGGAGGAGCATCATCAGAAACTCGTGGTTTATTTGCTGGAGGAACAGGTGTTATTAACACTATTGATTTCATCACTATTGCATCAACAGGAGATGCAACAGATTTTGGTGATATGAACACTGGTCGTAAAAACTTTGGAGGATTCTCCGATTCTCATGGAGGATTAGCACAATGAATTTAAACTTCTGGCCTAAGATGTATTACTCTGGCGGAGGCGGAGGAGGCGGCTCTGGCGGAGGTGGCGGTGGTGCTGCTGGTGGCGGTGGAGGAGCTGGTGGATCTGGCGGTGCTGGTGGTGCTGGTTACGGTGGTGGTGCTGGTGCTGGCGGTGGTGGCGGTACTGGTGGTGGTGCAGCTGGAGAGCAACCACCTGAAGAGCCAACACCCGTAGGAGCATTTAGATTTAATACAGACAGTTCAAAATTAGAATATTATGATGGTAATCAGTGGGTAAATATCACAACAGATTCACCTGAACGACACACTGGTGGAACTCGTGGTGTTTTTGCAGGAGGATCAAGACCAGCACCCTCAACAAGAAATGTCATGGATTTTGGAAGTCTTGACACAACAGGTACTTTTGTTGATTTTGGTGATTGCACAGTTAGAAGTCAGTTGGGAGGAACAGCATCAAGAGTTCGTGGTTTGGTAATTGGTGGGTGGTCTGGTAGTGCTGGTTTAAATACGATAGAATTTATAACGATTGCATCACAAGGAGATGCAGTTAATTTTGGTGATCGAACTGTTGTAAGCACTGGAAATGGATCATGTTCGGATGGAACTCGTGCTGTTACTTTTGGTCAATTTACACCAACAACTGGCGATGTTATAGATTATGTAACCATTGCATCAACAGGAGATTCAGAAGATTTTGGTAATTTAACTGAAGCGAAAAGAATTGTCGGAGCATGCCAATCACCAACTCGTGGCGTTACGATGGGTGGTTATAATAACAGCAGTTATATTAATAACATTGATTACATAACAATATCAACATTAGGAAACGCAGCAGATTTTGGTGATAGAACTATTGCTGGAGGATATAATGGAGGGTGTTCAAATGCAATTAGAGGTTTATCTATGGGTGGATACACTGGTTCTATCACTGATACTATTGATTATATAACGATTGCAACATTAGGAAATGCATTAGACTTTGGTAATTTAACCACATCAAAAGGAAATAGTTCGGCAGTAGCATCATCTACTCGTGCTGTTCAAGGTGGTGGAAATACTCCTTCTTATGTCACTACAATGGATTATGTTCAGATTGCAACGACAGGAGATGCATTTGATTTTGGTGATTTATCAACTGCTAGAGCAGAAATGGGTGGAATTTCAAATGGTCATGGAGGTTTAGGATAATGTCAGATCTTAGAATTAATAACATAACAGGTAGAGATGGTAGTTCTGGCCCAGTAATTGCTGGTGTATCTACAGTATCAACCTCTGCATTTATGATTATGCCAAATGGTAATACAGAAATCAGAGGTGCTGGTAGTGGAAGAGGTCTATTTGGTGGAGGTGATCCAGCAATCAATACTATAGAATACGTTACAATATCGTCATTAGGAAACGCACAAGATTTTGGTGATTTATCTACAGCTAGAAGATTTCCAGGTGCTTGTGCAAGTGCAACCAGAGGATTATTTTCTTCTGGTTTGAATGATACAATAATAGATTATGTAACAATATCATCTGGTGGTGGAGCAAACGATTTTGGTAATAAAATTAGAAAAGGATTTTCTTGTCATGGCTTATCAGATAATACTAGAGGAATATTTGCTGGTGGATATGAGCCAGCTGGATCTGTTTTTAGGGATACTATAGAGTTTGTAACTATGGCAACCACAGGAGATGCAACAGATTTTGGTAATTTAACAGTTGAATCTTGTCATATTGGTACTAGTGCTTCTCCAACACGAGGAATGATGATGGGAGCATCAACTCCTGATGACAGTGATAGAGTTATTTCATTTATCACGATTCAAACCACTGGAAATGCACAAGATTTTGGTAGTTTAACTGCACCTCGTGATGAATGTGCGGGTGCATCAAGTTCAACGAGAGCAGTTGTAGCAGGGGGAGATTCTCCAGCAAACTCAAATATCGTGAATCGTATTGAGTATGTTACAATCGCAACAACAGGTGACGCACAAGATTTTGGAGATTTAACTAGAGCAAGATCAAGAGTTTCTGGATGTTCAAACAAAATTCGTGGTGTTTTTATGAATGGAAGAGAAGTAGAAAGCCCAGCCACATACTCTAATACAATTGATTATATAACATTTGCATCCACAGGAAATGCAACAGATTTTGGTGATGCAACAGCGGCCACACATGAACGTGGTGGTTGCTCTGATGTTCATGGAGGCCTTGGATAAATACGATTATGTCACAGTTTAACGTAAACAGCATAACAAATAAACATGGTGATTTTGGCCCTGTAATTTCTGGTGTCAGCACAAATAATTCTACTGGTTGTATGATTATTCCTGCTGGCTCTACGGAGAAAAGAGGCCCAAGAAGTAGAGGTGTATTTGGTGGTGGAACAGTAGATCCATCTAATCAAAATATGATTGATTTTATTAATATACAATCACTTGGAAATGCAATAGATTTTGGTGATCTACCCTTTGCAAAAGATAGACCTAATGGCCTTGGAAATTCAACAAGAGGATTATTTGTTGCAGGAAGAGGGCCCGCTTCACCTTACTACATCAATAATATTGAATATATTACGATTTCTTCACAGGGAAATGCTGAAGATTTTGGAGATATTTCTTATCTAGCATGGGAGACGAGAGGAGGCAATAATGACACCAGAGGTATCGTAGGTGGTGGTTACTTACCTAATGTAAATAAAAATAATATTGATTTTATACAACTTGCAACATTAGGAAACGGAACTGATTTTGGTGATCTGACATATTACGTACAAGGCCATGCAAGCACTGCTTCCCCAACTCGTGTTGTGTGGTTTGGTGGTCTTGGAAATCCAAATGGCACTACTCAGACTGACGCTTCTACAAAAAATAATACAATTACCTTTGTTGAAATTGCAACTACAGGTAACGCAGAGAATTTTGGAACTTTACCAACTAAAACAAATAGTGCAACTGCATCGTCAAATGGGGTAAGAGGATTTGTTATGGGTGGTCAAACTCCTAGCCCTTTTTCTGCAAGCGATATCTTTGTCATTACATTTGCATCCAAAGGTGATGCGACTGACTTCGATGATAATCTTGCTACTTCTCCAAGTTATCTACCAAATATAGGAACAGTGGCAAATAAAAATACAGCAATTGTTGCTGGAGGAGTAACAATTAATGTCATACAATCATTTAGTATGGCAACTACTGGTCAATCAGCAGATTTCGGAGACTTAACAGTCGCAAGATATGCACCTGGCGGTGTATCTGATTCACATGGAGGTTTAACAGAATAATGTCTGAAATAGCATCAGGTTCAATTAGATTTAACACTGACTCCGCTAAAATGGAGATATACAATGGCGAGCAGTGGTGGGAGATAGATATTGATCATGGATCTGGTCGTGGGTTATTCATGGGTGGAACTCCAAATCCTGATAGAATTGATTTTATAACCATTGATTCAGCAGGAGATGCAACTGATTTTGGTAATTTATCATCAGGTAGATTTACTGGAGGTGCATTTGCATCATCAACTCGTGCAGTGTATGCAGGAGGAGAACTTGCACCAGGTGCTGAAACAAATGTTATTGATTATGTTACTGTCTCAACATTAGGAGATGCTCAAGATTTTGGTGATATAAGCCATGGAACTCTTCGTTATACATTAGTAGCAGTAAGTAATAGAACCAGAGGTATTTTTGGTGCTGGTGGAACTCCAACACGAGTAAATACACTCGCTCATGTAACAATTTCAACAACAGGTAATTCATCAGACTTTGGTGATTTAACAGAAGCAAAAAATGCTACCTTCTCTGCACAGTCAGCAATTCGTGGTATTTGTGCAGGTGGTGTAAACCCATCTGACACTAACACTATTGAGTTTTTTAGTATGCAATCATTAGGAAACGCAACTAATTTTGGTGATTTAACTGCTGCCAGAGGAAATAGTGGTGGAGGTAGTACTTCCATAAGAGCAGTATTTATGGGAGGAACACAAACACCATCAGCTCCAGCTGGTGTAGTAACAACAGATTATGTGCAGATTGCAAGCACTGGTAATGCAGTCGATTTTGGTGACTCTACACTGGCAAGAAATGGTGGTCAGGGTGGTTGTGCATCTCCTACTCGCATATGTCAAGGTGGAGGAAATAACCCAAGTTCTACTGATAGAATTGATTTTGTAAATCCACAGACCACAGGAAATGCAATTGACTTTGGTAATCTAAGTGCAGCAAGAACATATCCATTTGGAACTTCTAATTCACATGGAGGAATAATTTAGTTACCAAGCCCAAGAAACAGCAGAATATCTTACACCCTCTCTTGCTTCAGTTACACCATGAGGAAATAGAAATAAAGAAGGAAACATAATAATATCTCCCTTACCAAGATGAACAGCATGATCTTCCCAAAAGAATAGATCAGCACCTCTATAATTATCGTTTAGATTTAATATAAAACTTAAAACTGGTATTCCCTTTTCATTCCCGTCAAAGAGTGAGTGAATATGATCGTGGTGTTGTCTCATTATTTGACCCTTACCATAACGATTGAATCTTATTGTAGAAAACTTATTCATAATTTGACCTGTTCTCTCACAAGGATATGAATATTTTGCGTTATATCTTGCACCAGCCTGTATCATAATTGGTGTCAACAACTGTTGAAGTTCTGCTGTAATAGGTTGAACATCAAGTTCCATTGTCTCTTCTGAGCCATATTCCTTTGTTGCTGCATTATACCAACTATGTGGTCTCCATTCTCTTGTTTCAATATCTTGAATGATGTGGTCACATAGATTTGCAGGAATAATACCTTTCTCTACATGAATTAGGTCTTTAAGTTGTGTGCGTGGATCGTTCATTGGTTTACAGTTTGTAGAGGTCTTGCTTGTTCACATTTACGGCAGAAGTCGTGCATGAATTTTTGTTTTTGTTGATAGTAACTATCTGATTTAAGAAGTTCNGCGAGTGGTGTATCATTTATATTACCACAACTATAGTCTTGATGATAGTCGTGACAACANTAGAATACATTTCCTTTGACACCAAAATATAAGTTTTCAAAGTAACCTGCATTGCAACGTAGGGGTTGATCTCCCCANTCNATTGCACCTGTNGGTATTTTTTGTGTCTCACACTCNGCACCTTCAAGAGTTCCAGCNCNNTCAATCANNCCTGTCATACTGAAGTTNATNTTNTTAGTGTGTTGAAACTTTTGATATACTTTCATAAACTCTTGCTTNTGATCTTCACCACCATCACCATTTACAATTACANTGATNGGAAANTTNAGATACTCTGCTCTNTCAAATAAGTAACTNAAGNTGATAGAACATACGATACATCACAGCAAGTGATGANCCAGTCATNTCTTTCCATTTCTTTTCATCAAGAGTTGGTATNTTNAATCGGAACTGACGTATNTTNTGTGGGTTATCTNATNAGAAAATCAGTNAANTCAGTTGTAATCATACTACCATTTGAGATATGCTCATACTTNAACCCTNNATTGGTCATCAACTGTAGTTTNTCAGTNAATGTNTCATCAAGGTTGGGTTCATTATATGTGGCAAATGATATGTCATTCAGTTCCCAAGGCTGATAGACAGATCGAATCTCACTTAGTATTTTTTTAAATAAATCCAGACTCATACACTCTTTTGGTGCAGGAGTATCATAGGCATTTGGGCAAAACCAACACTTATAGTTGCAATGAGTATTGTTTTCTATCTGTGCGATCTTATATCCAAATCCATGAAAATCTGGTAGTGGTCTTGATAACTCAGAGGAGGTCATAGACAACGATCAAGTGGTAGATATGTAAGTGATCTTTCATCTCCCATACTACCTTTAGGCCATGANTTGAATGATAAACTNATACGTTCCTCTTCACTATTATTAACAGGAACANNATGTGTNAGATTACTNGGAAATAATATNAANTCACCACGCTTCATAGGTAACATAAATGTTGCACTATTAAATGTGTTATATTTCTCTGTTTGAAGTGACACATCTCTTTGATTTCGACTACGGAATTGAATTGGTGGTAATTGTTCATGAATTTGAGGATACCATACACCACTTACCATACTATTGGGGTGTACATGTTCGTGATGTGATTCTCCTTTCTTATTCTTGTTCAACCATGATTGAGTGATGACTAACTTATCAGTTGATGCCATGATCTCTGTTACAAACTTATGTAANTTTGCTTCAATAAATGCACGAATATTTGCNANNTCTGGTTTNTCTAAAACAAATGTATCTTCTGATTGACGATTGTAATGAGTATAACCCTGACCACTATTCTCTCCCTTATTTTCTTTTCTTGTTTCTGCATTTTTTATCCACTCTAACTCTTTTGAGTAATCTAGTGGATAAGGGCATATCATTACTGGGGTTGGAAACAACTGTAACATTTCATCTCCCTGACCCATCTGATTTACAGGATACCCCATAGCTGGTTCTACTGTGCCATCAGATTTTTTAATACCTAATTGTGTTTGAGGAGGTTGGGGTGGTGGAGTTTGAAATCCTTGTGGTTTTGGTTTCTTTGTCAGGTCACTAAAATCTATTGCGTTGACTACCATGAATAATATAACGTTTGATCTAATTATATATCAG
>FUFK010047868.1_pt1 | contig 10960 bp, 12 predicted proteins | sample 1021851 | NCBI WGS metagenome assembly FUFK01 (sample SAMEA51879418, study PRJEB19060) | metagenome
TACCTGTAGTCCATAACCCGTACCGCGCTCCAAGATTCAACGCTTTACCTACCAATGGTATACCACCACCAATAATTGCACCTTCTTGACCATATTTTAATTTGTTTACAAGTCTAGCTGTAGCTAATTCTCTACCTGTTAAACCTTCTTCATCTACTTTTTTTGTAAATAGTGTTGGACGATCTATATCTGAAAAAGCCATATCAGTAATACCTAAAGCTAAACCACCTTTACCGACCCGCGTTGCAAGACTCGTTGACCCCGCAACTGTATTTCTAATATATTTATTTTTTATTTTGCCAATGCTCTTATCTATGTATTTAGATAGGTTTCTAACATTTTTTATTTTGTTAGCGTTGCTTAAAAGTTTTAATGCAAATGTGCTTGGTATAGCATATTGACCAACAATTGATGTGAGATCTCCTTGCCATGTATTAGGATTACCATGCTCTAATAAAAATCTTCTAGTGGCACCATCTAATTTGTTTGTTAGATTAGTGTCTAAACTTTTATCTATTCCTGCTGTTACAAATTCTAATACACCTTTAACAGCTCTTACGGGTCCATCTATAATGGCTCTGTCTAATTCTTTTGCTAAATCTCTTTCTTCGTCAGTTTCTTTAAAACCTTTTTGAAATAATGGATTTTGTATGCCTTGTTCTTCAGCTTGTTTTTCTGCTTGTCTTACACTTACACCAAGAGAAGGTATAAATCTTAACCATGATAGAGGATTGTTTACAGCTTTTGCTGCCTTGTCTAATACACCTGCATCTTCTGCATCTTCGATAACTTTTAAGAAGTCCTTTTCTTTAGGAACTTTGAATGCTGAAAATTCACTGGACATGGCTTACGCCTCCTGTGGTAGAACTAATTGAACCTGATATTTTAGATTGAAAGCGTCTACGTCCGCTTGTGTTCTGATTTCTGCAAAGTCAGCTAATGCTTCATAGCTATTTGCAAGTAGAGTTACAATTTCATCGCTTATCTCTTTTGGAAGTCTAGCTCTGATTTCATCATAACTTAATTGTGGTAGATTTTGTTTTGGTTGTGTTGTACTCATTTCTTCTACATTTACGTCTGTAATACCTTGTGGTGTTGCTGTCATCATATTAACATCAGTTGTAACTGCACCACCTTCAGCAAACTGTTTACCAAATTGTTGAGTCATGATTGCTAGGTATTGAGCTTGTAACTCTGCTAATCTTGTTAGATAGTTTGGCGAGTCTGGACCAATGCCCTCTTGTTTTATTTGTTTCTTAGCCGCTCTATTTGCAGCTTTAATTAATTCACCTTGAGAACCAAGTTTAAAGAAGTCTGACACATCACCACCTTTAATTANATAATANTCTTTGTCAGTGTTAAATTGAATATCAAGATCAGATAATTGTTTTTTCTTAGTTGCTTCGTCTAGATCTGGATTGTTATTAATACCTTCTCTTTTAACTTCATAAACTGCTTCAAGTGCTCTTAATTTTCTAGCAAACTCACCTTGTGCTTTTGCCATTCCAACATCCATTTCTACTTGTGCACCTGTTAGTGCTGCAATTTTTTCGTTTCTTAGTTTTTCTGCCTCTCTTAAATCTTCTAATGATTTTGCTTCTCTNGTATCTATTGANCNTCCAATATCTACACCTAATTCAGCAAGAGGTTTTGATACTGTTGCAAGTGCGCCTTTGAATCCTCCACCCTCAGAAGGTCTACCTAATATATCTAAACCTGCACTAGCTATTCTTAAATAGTCACCAGTTGTTAAAGCTCTAGGTTGTCTTCTTTCAGGCATAGGAATTTTTTCAGAAATAGATTCATAGATATCCATAACACCGCCGTTTGACTTACGTACACGGCCGCCTCTAAACATTGGTCTTCTTAATACTATACTCATTATCTTGGTCCGAATAAACTTCTTACAGCTCCACCTAATCCAGCAGCACCAATACCTAATCCTAGTAATTGTTGCGTTGTGCTTGGCGGAGGTGTTGATTGAACTTGTGTTGCAGCTGGGAATCCACCGATAACAGATGCTAATTGTGGTCCAATTAATCCTAGTCTTGTGTAATCACCAAATGCTGCTTCTCTAGCCGCTTCTTGGTCTGCTGCTAGTCTTGCTTGATCTAGTTGTCTTTGTTGTGCTCCTAATTGAGTTTGGAAAGTTCCTAACCCTTGTCTGTTTGCAAGATCTTGATTTCTTCTTGCAACTGCGTCTTGAAATGCTTGTTGTCTTAATTGTGATTCTAATGTAGCTCTTGCAGCTGCGCCTGTAGCTTCAAACTCACCAATTGCTGCTGCCTCTCTACCGCCACCAAAAGCTCCAGATCTAACTGCTGAATCTCTTAATGACATTAAACCTTTGTCTTGTTCTCTTTGTAAAGCTGTTAACGATGCATCAATAACATCTTGTTGATATGGTGACATGAAAGCTTCAATAGAACCTTCTTGGACACCTGATGGTAAAGTTGTACCAGCTCCAACGAGATTACCAAGATTAGCTGCTGCTTGTGCTGCTCCCGATTCTAACGCTGATTGATCAGCTACAAAACTTCTACCTGTATATGTAGATGTAGGTAATGCTTGATTTAATAATCTTAGACCTTCATTAGTTATACCAAGACCAGCCGATTCTACAAATGGTTCTCGTAACTGTCGTGTTATTGTTTCAGCCATTAACTTTGTGCCTCCAATTTTTTCATTGTGTCATACATAAGGTCTGCACCTTTTTGTACACTACCACCACCAGCAGCTCTTACTGCATCTGCTGTAAATACAAATTCGTTTTTAGAAAGTCTTGCAGGTACNTCATCTGCTTTTTCTTTNTTACCCATNGGTACAAATCCACCACCTCTTANATCTAACTCTTTACCACCTAAATTCATTAAACCACCTTCAGCTTTAGAAAATCTTTTNTTACCTTTTTTATTCATNTCTAAAATTTTTTTNATACCTGGNTANTCTTTTAATTTACCTGTNCCTATNGAAATTATTTTTTTCTTTTTAANTACAGATCCACCTTCTTTGTAATCNTCAATTGGACCNTTATCCATNGCNTCACGATATAAATCTTCATCCATTGCTAATCTACCAGCTGTGTCATAGTCATAACCTAGATCCATTAAATCTTCCATTCTCCTAACAATATAATCAGGACCAGCCATTTTACCTTTTGTATCTTTTTCCATATCTGGTTTTTTAGTTTTGATTGGTCCACCTTTAGCAACACCCATTCTTGCTGCACCATATTCCATTCTTAAAAACTCATCGATATCAATAATAGGCATGCCAGGCATTTGTTCGTTCATGTTGTATTTGTAATTTTCATACATTTCTATCTCATCATCACTGTATTTACCTGGTTCATATCCAACTTGCATCGCAGCTTTCTCGGCTGCAAACTCTTTTAACATCTCAAATTGTTCTTCAGTTAATTCAAATACTGGTTTGTTAAATAACATTAATGATAATTGATTTAGTGAATCCATTTTATCTGGTGCTGAAACCTGTTCTCCAATAGGTACACCTTCTTCTTTCATCAAATACTCTGGTGTGATAATTTCTTCTTCTTCTGTTTCTAAAATATCTACATCTCCACCTTGTGCAAATCCTGGTATTATTCTCATAGGTTCAGGTCTTCTTCCGCCCAATGGTTCTCCAAATGCTGATTCTAATCCTTGAACTCCTTGCATTAAACTTTCACTAAACTCACCTTCTTTAAATTCTTCAGGGAATTTTGTATTTATAAATTCCATAGCATCTTCGGTGCTCATTCCACTACCACCAAATTCTACTGGTTTTATTAATTGAGCAAAGACATCAGCAAATTCTTTTTTCATTACTCTGTCTCCTTTTTCAAAACCAACTCTACCACCAGCAGCTTTTGCTTTTCTTTTTCTTTTTTCTAATAATTTTTTGTAATGTTCTGATAAACCTTCACCAAAACCTGTCATACTAGCTTTTTGCATTTTCTTTACCTTACCACCGTCCGCGTACCCATATTTATCTAGCATCACATTAACTTCGTCATCATCGTATCCTGCATTTACAAAGATATCAAAGATAGCACTTCTTCTAGCTGCTTTGTCTCTAATGCCTTTTGCTAATAAATCTCTTTCGTATTCTTCTATAGCTTTTTGATTTAGCTCTGCTTGTTTAATTCCAAAATCTGTTGCGGNTTGTGCACCTACTGTTTTTAATGCACCTAATCCTTCTATTGCGTCTGCTCCACCTTTTAACATTTTACCTGTTTCAAGAAGCATTGTGCTTCCAGTATCAGGAAGCCCTGCTTTAATAGCTGCGTCTCCAGCTCTACTTAATCCACCACTAATTGCATCTGGCGCTGCTGCTAATGCACTTGTTCTTAATATATCTTTTACACCAGCTTCGTCATCAGACAAACCCTTTGCCGCTCCTGCTACAATAGCTTTTCTTAATGCTGCGCTTTGAATTCCTGCTAATGGTCCTGATGCAGCTGCAAGAGGTGTAGCTGCTAATATAAATGGTATAGCTGGTCTTACCTCTTTAGGTATTAATTTTTTAATTCTACGTCTTATTCCAGAAAAAAATCCCATAGTTCCTTATATTATATTGTTGAAATGCAAGAAGGCAAGTCTTGTATATATGCCAGTATCGTGCATTTTACTTGTTTTTTNCTCAATCGTCAATCGCTGATGTTAAAGTCAGCGCCTATCTTTATCTCTTCTACNGTTACATTTACNTCTCTTCGTATNTGCTCAGATTTNGTCTCTGTGCTTGGATTTTGCACATCAGCCATAGCTTCAGCATCAGACATGTATTCTTGTCCTGTNACTGTATTAGTTAAAGTAACCTCTGTTTTAGGCGTAATTACTGGTACTCTTTTACCATTAATTGTCTCATACCTAACAGAAGCNTCTGTTTCTATAAAAGGCATTATTTATCCTCCCTATTTATTTCTAGTACAGATGCAACAACATCAACAGCNCCACTGGCTGCTTGTACTTTTAATACTTCACTTTCNTCCATAATTANAGGNTCTGATATAACTTGNTTNTTNTCATTAGCNGCTANAGTTATNAAATTATCTATTACAAAAACTGTGCTNGAAGCNTTTAATAATGTTACTTTAGCNGTNGCTGATGCATTNTTNTCTTCNGCTATTAAAATAGATTTAACAATNGCTCTTGAGTTTGANGGCACAGTATACAAAACTGTATCAGCTGTGCTAGTTAAACTTAATTTTTGATTTCTATATATATTAGCCATTAACCTAAACCTAACCAAGTAAATCGTTCTTGGTCTTCTTTTTGTTGTGTTAAATATGTTGANTTTAATTGTTCNATNATTGCAGANAANGCTCTGTTNATNTGTCTTTGATTATCNTCACTGTATTCTTTTTTAGGTTCTGGTAATCTTACTACTACTTTTGTCATTATCGTCTCCCGTCTGGTTGTAGGTCAGCTTGAAACGTACCAAATCTCCACGATTCTGCTGCGCCTGTGTTTTCTATTTTTATAGCTGCATACCTTCCTCTTGCTCTAGTGTCAACTTTNGTTGTNNTAGANTTNACTGTAAAAGGACTTANTGTTGTNTTNGTATTTGGNTCNGCAGGATAATCAGCTACAGATATTGTTATTGTAGCATCACCTTGTAANATTTTAAANTTAGGTAAAAATCTTCTCATAGCTAAAAAGTATTCTGCTGCACCTTGATCAGTCTGCAATGAAAAATCATATGATTGTATAAAAGATGTAAGAGTTGTAACACTACCATCTGGNTTTACNTGATCGGTCCCCGTTTCGTGTTCAAACAATACACTCTTACCTAATCCTGTTTCACCNATTACTGATGGAAATGTACCTGTGCCTGAACTATCATAAGCTGTTGCGTATGGTTTAGGATATACAAGAGAATCAATCCAAGTTGTTCTAATAGAATTAGTATTAACACCAGTATACCAATTACCCATAGGTAAAGGATTATTAGTTACACCATAATTATAAACTACATACCTATTATTAAATGAAGATCCTGACGTAGGATACCACCATGTAACTTCTGTAAACAAATTGTTTATACCTGCACAAACTTGTTGTCCTTTTGTAGTATCAATGTCATCATAAACATAATCTTCTACAGAACATGGTAATGTGTTCACTGTACCGTCAAACGAGAAGAAACCATTAGTTCCCATCCAGTATGCAACACCATCAATTTCAATAGCTGCATTCTTACCTATTAAACCACAGTTTGTGCCTACTTGTTCAAATCCAAATGTAAACGGAGCTCCAACAAACTTCATGGTATATAAAGCGTTATCAGTCCAAACTAGAATGTTTTCTTTTGCAACCAAAGCTCCCATAATTTTTGTACCATCTTGTAATCTTTGAGAACCAGCTGTGTTTGTTGCTAAAATATCGTAATCATTTATATCTTCTTGTTCTGAAAATCTAATAAACATATCGTCTTGTGTAGCAGCTGAACCAATAGTTGTCTCAGTTCCAAAATGAATTAAGTGTCTTGTAGTAGGTGATATTAATGTAACTCTGGTTGCAGTTGGATTATTTGTTGTTGCAAAACCAGAAGTAGATGTAGAGGCTCTTACAGTTAATCTCGCTGCATCGCCAGCGTTCCATGTAAATGTTTTACCGTTTGCAATTGTTGCAATTAATACTTGACCGAAATTACTTAAAGACCAAAGTCCAGGTTCAAGTGTAATTGTAGCTGCATCAACAGCATCACCCCACCCACTAAACTCAGATGCGTTTGTAACTGTTGCGCCATCAGAATGTATTGCACTCGCTGTTCCTTTTTGTGCTCTAGAAATACCTGTTAACTCAACACCAGCTATACCAGTATAAGTTATTAATTCATTAGCAATTGCTATCGTTCCACCTGATGATGGAAAACCTGTTGTAGATGCTAATCTAATTTGTGTTGCTGATCCATTGTTACCGTTTGTGTCCGCGGCTAACGCTCCGTCAAGCGTTGATGTTTGTGCACCTTGAACTGTACCACCATATTGACTAATACCAAAACCATAACCATAAGTTTGAGCAGCTGGACCCACTCTTTCATAAGGTTTTAAATCTACACTACCACCTGATGCTGCTGAACCTGAACTTGTAAATGTAATTGTAAAAGTTGTGCTTGTAGGTGTTGTTATAACTTGAAATAGTTTGTCTTCAAAATCAGAAGCGTTTAGTCCTGTACCACCTGGTAAAGTTACATTATCAAATAAAATAATATCACCTTCTTCTAAATTGTGCGCAGAAGATGTGGTAATTGTTATTGTAGTTGTACCATTAAATGTAAATGTAGCTGATGAAATTGTAGATCCTAAAGGAGTAATATCAAATAACTGACCTTCAAAAAATAAAAGTAAAAACTTATCTGTACCAATTGCAATGTATCTATTGCCCTCTGTATCTACAAATGCATGTTGTTTTCGAGCAACACCGACCATTGAATCTGTAAGTAAAGATTGCCAACCACCAACTTTTTCTGGTAATCCATATCTCCATCTAACATTATCAGAGTCGGTCCAACGACCAATAGCGCCAACGCTTGTATCTTGTTTATCAACTCCAGGTGCGAATTTGATTTGAGTGAGAGCCATCTAGTTAGCTCCCTATGCTGTGTTAGTTTTTAGTTGCCAGCCCTTGTTAGAACCAGTGTAGAAAAGTGTGACTGATTGATTGTTTGTTGTAAGATCTATTGAAGCAGCTGTGCCTTGAATTTTATCTGATCCGTTTGGTGCTACAACACATTTGTTAGTTCCAAAACCGTTGGATGCGGATACGTCCATAATAACTATTTCATCACCAACTGCTCCCGCAGGTAAAGTAATTGTTACAATGTTAGCTACAGTATCTACACCTATTTGATCTCCTGGAACTGCTGTGTATGTAGTTTTACTTGCAGCTGTTACTGTTGTAAATCCTTTTTGCAACATACCTAATGATGTTGCTGGTACACTACCTCTAGAATAAACTAAAGCTGTTGCACCTTCAGGTAAAGGAACTTGTGTAGATGCAGACTGACCTGTTGTTAATAAAGTTACAGTGTAGCTGTCACCAGCTCCACCTCTAGTAGTTCCGTCTTCTACAAAAAATACTCTGTTTGCATTACCACCTGTTGTTGATGCAGGCATTGCTAAACTTGCGTTACCAGATAAAGTTCCTACAACTTTAATGTAAAGGTTTTTACCATTCGCGGTCGACGATCCGTCGGCCAAGCTTAACGTAGTTGTGCCAGTGCTTAAAGTTACTTCTACATAACCTGATGCTGCTGTTTGTAATAATTGTAAATTAGTGTTTGTAATNGTTCCCCATAGACCNGCTTTTTCGCCGGTTGCTACAAGTTCTAATGATAAATCTGATGAATAAGTTGATGCCATATTAATAAGGTTTTATTGGTGTCCAAACCATTGTTGCTCCTGGTACTATATCGTTCCACGTAATAACTCCTGGTTCTACTGTATCTAANGTTAACTGAGAACCTGTAGGACTTACTCCTGCGTCAGCAGTAATTGTAACATTTCCTGTAGCCAAGGTCAAGTCAACACCTGATGGTAAAACATCAACATCTGTGCTAACGGTAAAATTACCTATATTTAAAGTTACTTGTGAACCTGTAACAGTGTGATCTACATCTGTTCTAATACTTAAAGTTCCAAGACCTAAAGTTACCTGACTTGGTGTTAAATTTTCTGTAACAGAATCTGCAATGACTCCTGCGCTTCCAATGCTAATTGTTACCTGATTGCCAGTTACCGATACGTTTACATCTGAATCGGGTCCTGATGTAGCAAATGGTAATGCTGATATTGCGTCAAATCCTAAACTCATAAAATTCCTTAAAAGGGGACAGTAGGTATGTGGTGGTGTACTGCCCCCATCTAAAGATTATATCATCGTTTAAACCAAGAAGGAAGACCTAAATGTGGACGTTTGTCGAACATGTTATCCTTCGATCCAGGGGTTTTACGATTGTTATAATGCAGAAAAACTTGTACGCATTGTTTACCTTTGAATTTTTCTCGCCAATGTTCTAGCTCACAACCAGAATAAACTAACATATCTCCTTGTTTTAAATCTACTTTAACACCTTTTTTACCCATCTCTCCAGATGGCTCTAAATATATAGGCCAGTCATCACCACCAAGATTCATAGTGGTGGATATCTCACAACTAAATCTATCTTTGTGTCGTTTTAATTCGTCACCTTTTTTGTATATTCTTGCGTAAGTATAAGCAGGATATAATTTTAATCCGGTAGCTTTTTCCATACCTGGTTGACATTTAAGTAATAAAGTCTCCATGGCCATATTAGCATATTGAGAATATGTGTTTGGTATCTGTTCATTCTCACCTTCATAGTATCCAATAATAGTTTCAAATGGTGAAAAATATCTACGCTCTCTACAAGTATCATATACTTGCTTTTGCATAGAAAAATAATTTGCAATAAAAGCTGCTAGGTCTTTCGATATAGCTTGACGAATAACTGTATATTTATTTTTTTTAAAACTCATTGTTTTCTATACCAAGCGGCTAAAGTATACCTATCTTTATTATTAATGGCAGATACCCCATGATAATAATAATTACCATCAAAAAAAATTATTCTTCCCGTTTTAGGGGCAATAGAAGTCCCATCTTCAAAATAAGTATGTCCTCCTTTAAAATCTGAATTTAAATATAATATACTACTTAATATTGTATTTGAATTAGATCGATCAAAATGTAATCGTTTACCTGGGTGCGAAGCTGGCCATTTAACAATTTGAAACCAATCTATAATTGATTGGTTTAAATTAAGGGAAAGATTATTTATTTTATATAACAATTTGTTGTTTAAATTTTTATCAAGAGCTAAAGGGTGGGTTCCATAAAATTCTTCAGGTAATGGTTTAGATTTATAAAAATTTATTAAAGTTTCACATTCTTTTTTATTTAAAAAATCATCCTCCATAAAAACTTTTTTAAACATCTTTAGCCATTTCTTTTGGCACTGCCTGTATATTCCAATGTATGAATCTAAAAGGTTCAATACCAAAATCTACTGCATACTCATGTTCTAAATATCCTGGAAATATAATTAATGTTCCTGGTTTTGGTTTAAGATGAAATTGTTCGTGACCTGCCCATACGCCTTTTAAGTCTGGTTTCATTTTTAACTTTGTACATCTTGCACCGGTCTTCGGTTCGTGAAATACAGGGTATGATGTTTTATCACTACACTTTAAAAAGTAAAATCCTGATACGTGTTGATTCCAATGTATGTGTGCNGANTGATGTCCACCACCTTTTTTAGCAAACTCTTGTACCCANANCTCACTAAANATAGTTGTGTATTGTGACATATCATAACCTTGNTGATCTANATACTCCCAAGANTTTTGACCNATNTAATTTCTAAAATCTAAAAAATCATTNTCAGCTGTAAGNGGTGTTGANTGNTATGATCTTCCAAANTCACCANNNTTTTTTATNTATTCTTTTTCTCTNTTACGAGCATCANTAATATATTTATTACTNGCTTTGTTTAANGATTTNACAAACTCTGGTTTTTCCTCACTCCATATTACAGTTGGAAAATAACTATTTATAAACATTATCTAAAAGGCCTCCCTAAATGCCATACCACAAGACTATATCTTGTGCCTGATGTTACTGGTTTAACTCTATGCCACACAAAACTAGGAAATACAATAATAGAACCTTTTGGTAATATCTCTTTACATTGTATTCTGTGTTTCGATTCGTCTCTCATATGTGGATCATAATTTCTAAAATCAAATTCTAACTCTCCACCTTGATATTCTGAACCATCTGTTAACTGACAAGTCATAGATAGTTTTCGAATTCTTCCGTGCTCTGGATGATTAGGATCTTTTCTGTCATAAGGTTTATCCCAACTATCACAGTGCCAATCATAATATTGATTTAACTTATATTTTGTAAACTGACAAGACTCACTTCTTTCCCAA
>FUFK010043201.1_pt1 | contig 10959 bp, 5 predicted proteins | sample 1021851 | NCBI WGS metagenome assembly FUFK01 (sample SAMEA51879418, study PRJEB19060) | metagenome
AGGTTAACACCTGAGACATACCCTGCTCCAGAACCAGAAAACAAAACTGAAGAAAAGAAAGAAGATGCTCAATTAGAGACACCTTCTTACTGATCTAAGCAGAGGAGCACCTCAGAGTCGGACTCCTCTGCCGTTGGCATAAGCCTCTACGGAGATACCTGATGCCGTCTAGACGGTGGGATAGACCACAAAAAACTCGAGAAAAATTAGTACTAAGCAATATTAATCTTTACTAATCCATATTAATGGCACAACAAAATAGTACACTGACCACGGCTCTTACACGCCCGGGTCAGGCTAATAGTGCAGGCGACGCTAGAGCCCTGTATTTAAAGTTGTTCAGTGGAGAGATGTTCAAAGGCTTCCAGCACAATGCAATCGCTAGAGACCTTGTAATGAAGAGAACACTTACAAACGGTAAGTCACTTCAGTTCATCTACACAGGACACACAAAAGCCGAGTATCATACACCCGGTAACAGCATACTAGGTAACACCGATGGTGCACCTCCAGTAGCTGAGAAGACCATCACAGTTGATGACCTTCTAATCAGTTCAGCATTTGTCTACGAATTAGATGAGACACTTGCTCACTATGAACTAAGAGGAGAGATCTCCAAGAAGATTGGATATGCTCTTGCTCAGAAGTATGACCGTTTAGTATTCAGAGCTATCGCTCGTGGTGCTAGGGCTGCTTCTCCAATCACTAAGTCAGGCTTCGTTGAGCCCGGCGGAACACAAATCAGAGTAGGTACAAACAACCAAGCATCTGACGCATACAGCTCATCTGCATTAATCAATGCTTTCTACGATGCTGCTGCAGCTCTAGATGANAAAGGAGTTTCTACTGATGGTAGAGTTGGTGTTCTAAACCCAAGACAATACTACGAACTAATACAAGCTGTTGGTTCTAACGGACTTGTCAACAGAGACACACAAGGTACAGCCTTACAGTCTGGTAACGGAATCATTGAAATTGCAGGCATCAAGATCTACAAGTCAATGAACATACCATTCTTCTCAAGCTATGGTACTAAGTATGGATCTGCATCTGCAACAAACCCCGGTGTAACAAGCCCCGGAAACGTAGGTTCATTTGTAGGTGAAGCTGTTGAAGATGCTGCTAACGATGTTACTGGTATCAACAACGAGTACGGTGAAGAGACTGAATTTGCAAACAGCTGCGGACTTATCTTCCAGAAGGAAGCTGCAGGCTGTGTAGAAGCAATCGGTCCACAAGTACAGGTAACATCTGGAGACGTTTCAGTAGTATACCAAGGTGANGTAATCTTAGGAAGACTAGCCATGGGTGCAGACTACTTAAACCCAGCTGCTGCTGTTGAACTAATCGCTGGTGCTGCTACCGGATCTTCTGGTAACGCTGCATTCTAATGCGAGTTAATACGGGGAGTTCATTCTCCCCTTTTCTTATTTATAATTATGCCTTTTCCAACCACAAACGCTACACAAGAGCTACCAGCTATTAACCATATATTGTCGTCATGTGGTCAAGCTCCTGTAACCACTTTAGACCAAACCAACCCGGACGTTGCGATTGCCTATGCTACACTGTTACAGGTGTCACGAGAGGTACAGTCTGAAGGATGGACATTTAATAAAGAGTATCACTATGAGTTTGCACCTAATGCAGATAATGAAATAGAGATACCAAACAACATACTACAGATAAAGTTAACAGAGAATGCTAACAATACCACACATGATGGTATACGCAGACAGGGTAAACTGTATGACAGACAGAATCATACATACAAGTGGACACACAGCAACCCTATNGANGTNGACATTGTATGGTTATTTGACTGGGTAGATTTACCAGAACCAATACGAAACTACATACAAGCCAGAGCCGCTACCTTAGTATCAAGTAAGATCATAGGTGACGACGATCAGTTTATCAGGCTAGAGAAACAAGAAGCTTTGCTTAGAGCTTTAGCTTTAGAGTATGAAACACAACAAGGTCAGTTCACTATGTTTGGTCATCCACAAGGTCAACAGAACTACTATCAAAGCTATCAACCATTTCACGCTTTACAACGATAATGCCAGCAGTAACTCAACGAGTTGACAACTATCTTGGTGGAGTATCTAGACAAGCAGACACTAAAAAACTTCCCGGTCAAGTTGAGGAATGCTTAAACGGATATCCTGACCCTACCTTTGGTCTGACTAAAAGACCGGGTATGCAATGGATTTCTAATCTAGGTACTGGCACTACATATGACAGCTCTAAATGGTTCTACATTGCTAGAACTGCAACAGAAAAATATATAGGATGTATCACACCAGCGTCAGGAGGCTCTACAGGAGGTATCTTTATATGGAATGCTATAACTGGGGCAGCTGCTACCGTAACGTACGGTACAGGGGCACAGGCATACCTTACAGGAGCACGTACTAATTATCATATACTGACTGTACAAGATACATCTATCATAACTAACAATCTTATCACAGCTGACAAGCAAGCTGACCCTACATTTATAGCTAACACTAGAGCTACTCTTGTACTGTCAGGTGCAGTTGTAGGTATTACAAGTGGTGTAAATATAGACCAGTACTCTGTAACAATTAACGGAAGCACTGTTACATATACAGCACAGACAAACGATGGCTACGACGAAGTACTAACTGGACTTAAAACTGCTATCGACGGATTAAACATATCAGGTTTAACAGTAACAAAATTTGTAGGCTCACTTGAGCTTGACAGAGTTGTGAGTGGTACACGTACTGCATTTACTATATCTGCAAAAGGTGGACTTGATAACAGTAAGCTAGGTGTCTTCCAAGACCAAGTTGATAACGTATCACAGCTACCAGCTCAGTCTTTCCAAGACCACGTAGTTAAGATTATTAACACTACATCTGATAAAGATACATACTTTGCTAAGTTTGTTGCAGACAACGGTACATCAGGTACTGGTTTCTGGAAAGAAACAAGAGATCCTAGTAAGTCACCGGGTCTAGACTCAGCAACTATGCCACACGAACTCATCAATTCTTCTGTTAATAACTTCCAGTTACGTCGTGTAACGTGGACAGAACGTGAAGTAGGTGATGATGAGACAAACAGTCATCCCTCGTTTGTAGGTAAGAAGATACAACAATCTTTCTTCCACAGTAACAGACTTGGGTTTCTATCAGATGATAACGTATCACTTAGCCAATCAGCTAAGTTNTTTAACTTCTATCATACATCTGCACANACAGTTACAGCTGCAGACCCTATTGATTTAAGTACATCTACAATACGACCAGCAGCTCTACACGCTGTGATACCTACCACACAGGGTCTAGTGCTATTTAGTCAAAGTCAACAGTTTATGATGTTTGCTGCTGACGGTATACTTACACCAACATCTACAATCATACGTTCTATATCTAACTATGAAACAGATACAGAAGTTGACCCTGTAGATGTAGGTACAAACATAAACTTTATAAGTAAAACACCCAGTTATACACGTGTATTCTCTATGGTTACNCGTGGTCAGGATGANAACCCACAGGTACTCGACGTTGGNAGAGTCGTAAACGAGTGGGTTCCAGCNNNTATGGACACTCTGATAGGTAGTGCTCAGAACCAGTTTATAGCTATGTCAGGACAGTCGTCCAGATACGTCTATTTCTTTCGTACATATAGTGATGGAGAGAAAAACCTTGTAGAAGCATGGTTTAACTGGCAACTACCGGGTACTGTACAGGCTATTGCTGCAGACTCTGATGAGTTTTTTGCTGTTACTAAGCAAGGTAATCAGTTTACACTTAGTAAAGCTAGTCTAAGTCAGAGTCCAGAAGACGCTATTATTGTTAACAACGATGGTCAAAAGATTAATCCTTGTATAGATCTATATGCAACAGCTAGTTCTGTAGCATACGATAGTACTAACAACTTTTCTAAATGTTATATACCTTGGAATAATGTAACAGGTCTTACACCTGTATTGATAATTAAAGGTACTACAGCTACTGGACAGTTTATTGAATCAGGATTTACTATAACCCCAGAAGTTATAACTGACGATGGCAACCCATATTTTAAGGTATTCTTTAAAGATCTGACATCACAAGCAGCTAACGTAATTGTAGGTTGGAAGTATAACTTTGATGTTATATTACCTAACACATACTATAGAATTGATGATGCTATGAGACGCAGTGACATTGCAGCACAGCTCATTATAGCTCGTATGAAGTTTGCTGTAGGTCTATCAGGTGTGATGGGATTTAAACTTAAGTCAAAGGGTATACGTCAGGGTAAGAAAGAATATACAGGTGATGGTTCTACCACAGTATTTACGTGGGACCCATCTAACATCAGTTATATTGACTCGAATCAGGTCAAGGTTAAAATTAACAACGTGGTGACTACAGCATTTACTGTTAATAGTAACACACAGTTAACGTTTGACTCACCACCAGCTAACGGTGCAGATATACTTATCTATACAGATGAGTGGTATAACTTAAATCCTGTAGCTATGGCGGATGACTACCTAGCTAATGATATTGCACTTAAAACTAACGTACTCTTTACAGTACCAATACACCAGAGAACAGATAATTTTACACTTAGACTATTTAACGACTCACCATTCCCGGTATCTATAAACTCGATGATGTGGGAAGGAACATACTCACCAAGATTTTATAGGAGAAATTAATGATAGGAGCAATAATAGGTGGTGCGTTAATCAGCACTGCTGGTTCTCTTATCGGTGGTAGTAAGGCAGCTAGTGCAGCTAAAGAGCAAGCAAACTTGCAGAATGATGCAACACAAAGACAGCTGGAATATGACACCGAAGCATGGGAAATGAAAAAAGACCAGCTACTCGCACAACGAGATTATCTGGTACAAGAAGTAGAACTTAAAGCAGAACAAGAAGGTAAGCTAGCTTCATTTAGAGATGCCTCTAATATAAGACAGTATAGCTATGACCTACAGATTAGAAACAGACAACAAGCATCAAATCAGGCACAGTTTCAACGATCTAATCAGATCTATGCAGATCAGCTAACGCTTAACGACATGGCTCACGTAAGGGGTTTTGAACAAGAGATAGCAAAGTTAGATGAAGTCAAACAAGAAGCAGCATTTGATGCTAACGAAGCATATATAGAATCTTTAATGGCAGAAGGTAAAGTACGAGCACGAGGTCAGACCGGAAGAACAGCAGACAAGCTAGCAGCTACTACAGCATTACAGTATGGTAGTAAGATAGCTATGTTGAATGCACAGATGGTCAACGCTGAAGCAAATACTGAGTTCGCATTAGGATCTATAGGTAGGGAGAGAACAGCAGCAGACTTACGAGCATACGCTGCTAAGATGTTAGATCCCGGTATATTGCCAATGCCAATAGAACCATTACAAACACCACAAGCAACCTTTATGTATCCACGGGTATATGATGAGTATGACTTTGGACCTAAGCCAGTCTTAGGAGCCATGGCGTCTCCCAGTGCAGCAGCTAATGCAGTATGGGGTAGCACTATTAGTGGTATTGCTGGATCTATAGGTGGTGCATTTAATTCATACGCTAGATACCAAGGATACGGAAACTAATGGCAAAAGGTTTTAAGAAGCAGCTCCAAGGAGGTGGCTTTCAAAACTTAACTATCAGTGGAGCCGCAGAGTTACAGAACATGCGGCTTCAATCTGATATTGAAATCAATGCCTTGAAACAACAACAGGCAAGGCAAAAGCAACTGGATGAATCTCAGCTTACTGATCTACGGAGAAGTTATAAAACAGAAGAAGCTAACAGAAATTCAATACAGAAGCTAGAAATGAATAGACAGCAGCTGGAACTCGAAAACCAGCAGCTTATGGCAAAGCGTGACATAGAAAACAAAAGATCTTTAGCTAAACAAAAACAAGCTGAAGCTAGAATGTGGGCTGAATTGTCACCAAAGCTTGCCCAAAACTTAGGCAACCTTGCATCAGGATTAATAAAGTTTAACGACATACAATCCGGCATGGAGCAGTACCGTCAATTACAAGCAAACGGTGCATTCGATTCATTCGATGTAGCTATGTCTACAATGAATCAGGAAGCTGTTAAAGGGTTACAAGACAGACGTAACCAAGCAATGCTTGCAAATGATATAGAACAAGCTGATTACTTAGGAGATACTTTTCGTGTCAGTGGTTACTATGCTCAAAAATTAGTAGCTAAAGAAATTAAGAATAGACAAGATCAGATTTTTACTGAACTACAAACTTATATCAGTGAAAATGATTTAGCTAAAAACCCATACGATACAGCAGATCTATACGACTTTCGTGGTCAAGAATTATTAAAGCAGTTTGGTATAGATCCTATGACTGTTGCTGGTGTAGAGATACAACAGTTATTTCAACAAGAAGGATCAAAACAACAAGCTAAAGCTGTATTAGGATCTAAGCTTGCTATTTATGAAGAAAAATTAAGGCAAGATAAAGCTAATCATTCTGCTGCACCAAGTCAGGATACTTTCGATCAGATGGTGTCTACATATATGTCAGGTTATACACGTACAAAAAGTGGTGCTGTTGTATCACATTATGGTACAGTAAACGCTATGGAAGCAGCAGAAACTGTACTAACTGAAATGGCTACAGCTAAACCTTATGCAACTGACTGGAAAAAGTTTAGAGATGAGCAGCTTAAATGGCTGTCACCTATCGGACCCGGTAACACAAAACGTGAAGCATGGACAACAAAAAACCCATCTATGGTACAACGTGTTAAAGAAGCATGGGTATCTAATAATAATAAATTAAAAGATATTAACAAAACACTTAACGAAGCAGAAGATGCTGGTAAACTATTTGAAATAGATGGGAAAAACAGAGCTGGTGAGTTTGAAGGTGATGAAGGTACAGCTAAATTAGTAGCTGCATACTACAACAATCAAGGTAATCCTAATACACAGGCTAGAATTGCAAAGTTATTGAATGTACAAACAACTGAGAATAACAAAGCAACTGTAGCACAAGTTATGAAAGCTATAAAACAAAACGATGTTAATGAGTTTGTATCACTACTTGATGGTTTAAGTGAAACACAAATAAATAACATAGTAGGTGCTACACCATTTTTACAAACTACTAANGCANTGATAGCANCTCACGGTGTTGACTTTGATGANGNNATAGATAGNTTTGCTACCAGTGAGNTTAAAAANATAGCANCAAACAGTTTTANTATATCAGGTGATGCAAATGATAATGCTAAGAAANCNATAGNTGCAACTAAACAACTNTACTATCANTTATTTAATAAAAGATTTNCTGGTNTAGAAGANCCTANNTTACGTAGANAANAAACAGAAAAGTTTATTCAAGATTTAGCTAAAGATAAAANTNNAGAAGTAGTAGGAGATCAGACATATATAGGTAGTGGNATATTTAGACGTATAGATGCNGGTTCATCTGGTACTAANACTGTACTATTTACACAGTTTTATAGTGGAACATTACCTAACAATGCTGTAGATNTTAGTGTTAGTGGTGACGTAAACTTAAATGATGGTAGANCATTACCACAAATANTAAANTCANTNAAAGATAAAAANTTAAATCTTATATCTACTAGAGACTTAGAAAATGTAGCTATAGCTATACGAGCAGGCGATGACGTTGTTACTATGCCACAGAATCTGAGATTACTTGAGAAAAAATTTAAGAGTTTTGATGGTAGAAAATTTCTAAATGAGCAGTTTAGAAACAACGAAAAGTATAAAGAAGAAGGTATATTTATACCACCAACTATGTATGATGCTGCAAGAGCAGCTGGAGGTCCGATGCGACAGGTCGACGCATTCAAATTTATGATAGGATCGTACAAAGACGGAGAACTTGTTAAGAATGATGCGTTATGAACGAAGAAGAACTAAAAGATGGTGAACTGATTGCTACAGCAGAGCCANTCACAACAGAAGATATAGATAATGCTATTCTAAATCCACAACCTAATCAGGTACAGTCAACTGGTGGNAAGTTTCCGTCTGCATTTGGTAAGAAGTATGGACATAGCTCTGTCGATCTATCAATCCAAAAGAATGAAGACAGAATGCTAGACGANTATAATACTTGGTGGAGAATGCCACAAAGCGANGAACGTGATAACTTACGTGAACAGTTTAATCAAAAGTATTATAANATGTCTACACTAGAGATAGGTGAGCAAAACTCACAACCTAGTGCACTCGAAACATTCGATAACTATACTGGTGATGCTATCAAAGGTTTAGCATCTATAGGAGCTGGTGGTGCAGACTTTGTTTTAGATGCTGTAGGTACACTTGTACCCGGCGGTAATAAGTTTGATGACTGGTGGGATGCTAACACTAAGTTTGACAACCCTGCACACCAACAGATACGTAAAATATCGTCTATAGTATTACCAGCTATTGTTGGTGGTAACTTAACCAGTGCAGCTGTTGCAAGTAGATTTCCACAAGGTGCAGCATTNAGNACNGCTTGGTTTAAAAGANTAGGTGCAATGCTTACTGCAAACGGTATAGCTGACACTGCTATTGTAGGNCTGAGTGATACTTCAGAAGAAGATACNGCACTNACTACACTTGCAGAAGTAGCACCTCAAGCATTNGGACCTAAAGGTNTNTTACCTATACCAGANATATTTAAGACAAAAGATTCTGATAGTCCCGGTATACGTAAAGCCAGAACTATGTTAGANAANGGACCATTACTTATCNTAGGTAANGTTATTGGTGCATTTGCTGACATCAAGAATGGTCGTAAGACTATGGANTGGATGGAGCCACTNGATGAGCCTGCTNTACAATANAANCAAACACAGTTAAANCTAGGTGGTGANAATGATAANCTNATACGTCTAGCAGAAATAGANGAAGTATTATCTCTCAACACTGGTAAGAAAAAAGTTGTAGGTGCACAGACTGAAAGAGCACTGATAGATGAAAAACTAAGAATCGAGAATGAGTTAGGTATAGTNAGAACTATAGATGACGTACAGGCTCGAAGCGATTACAATGTAGAAGTAGAAACAACAGCAGCAGCTGAATCTAAGAAAGCAGAGATAGAACAGTTAGAGTTAGATCTAGGTGTAGATCCTGACATATCTCCTAACTTGTTTGATGATGCAGAGAAAGCTCGTACAGTNCCTAATGCTGGTAATGTAGCTCGTAACATGGCTGANACTACAGCTATAAAACAAGGTACATCTAAAGGCGACCCTGCTCCTGTGATTACAGATTCCATGTTAAACAAAGGTCTGATGGTAGGACCTAAGTCACGTGGTGCTGTGATGGGTGTAGCAGAGGTATCAAGAGATGCTGGTAGATTTAACGCTATTGTAGATGGTGTTAGAATTACATCTAGAGATATGAACGCAGCAGCATGGGGTATCTATCAAGATATTATAGATCCACTANCTACTGTTGACGANGTNAAAGAACTATTCCTAGAAAACAGAGANGTAAAAAATCTNATGATGGGTAAGTTTAANATCGAAATGATAAACGAAGATCAGGCAAGAGCAGCAGCGTTTGCTATGCGTGATCTTGTTGACAGATTTCTAGGTAGAGATATTGGTAAAGCATCTGCAAGAGCAATGGACTCTATCGGTAGAGAAGCTGCGAGTATTGCAGAAGCTGTAAGTGATTTAGCTCCAGTCATAGACGAAAATCGTGCGATGGATAATATACTTGACAAGCTATTTTTCTTAATGGATGAGTATGCACTTAACAAGTATATATCTGGTTGGCAGTTACGTAACAAGAACTGGTTTGACCAAGTACCTCCCGGTAATATTGATGAAGCATTAGAAACACTACTGACTGAGTTTAAACAAGCAGAAAACTCTATACATGCTAGAAACAAAAGATTTACAAAAGAACTTAAAAGACTTAAGAAGACTAATCCAGAAGCATTACGTCCTTTAGTTGATGCGTTTGCACATACTAACGGTGACGTAGATAGCCTAGCTAAACTATATAAGTGGGCTGCTAATCAGATTACACCTATGGGTCTTATTAAAAGTCCTGATCCTAAGAGCATGAACTTGTTTGCTAGAGGTGCATGGGCTGTAAGATATAACAACGTGTTATCTGGACTGTCTGCATTTAGAGCTGCTGTAGGTAATGGTGCACAGTTAATACTAAAACCTATTACATCACTACTAGGTCATGGTTTCTATGGTTATCAAGACGGCTTTGAAGGTTTTAAACGTACACTATTTTATAATGGTGCTGTGTTTGAGACTAACAGACGTGCATTGCACGACGCATTTGAAATGATGAAGAAAGCACATAAAGATCCAGAGACTATGATTAGAGCATATCGTAAGGACTTTGTGTTTAAGACAGATAAGACTTGGGAGATTATGGAGGAGATGCGTCCTCTATATGAGAAAGAAGGTAACATTGGTAAATTAATGCAGCTCGATATGGCTATAGGTCTGAAACAAATGGGTGCACACCCTGCGTTACGCTATGGTATGACAGCTATGGTATTTCCAGATCAGTTTACTGGTGTACACTTAGCACACTATTACTCACGTATAAAAGCGTATGATGATGTGTTTAGTGATAAAGGTTTTGCTGACTGGACTGAAATATTAAAAGCAGAAAAGATTCATTATGACAAGATGTTTGATGGTGATGGACTGATACGTGATGATGTTGTAAGACAATTTGCTGGTGAAATACAGCTAAACCTAGATGATGGTGTAGCAAACTATGTAAACCAAGCAACAACAGCCTATCCTATACTTAAGGACTTTATGATGTTTCCTCGTACAGCGAGTAACTACATGAAGGTGGCTGCATCTTACACACCTATATCTCTTATACCCGGTATTAGTAAGTATAGCAAAACTATATATGCTAAGACTGATGATGAGATAGCAGAGGCTTTGATGGAGCATGGTATTAACATGGCTAATACACCTTATGCTAGAGTTAT
>FUFK010040010.1_pt1 | contig 10958 bp, 5 predicted proteins | sample 1021851 | NCBI WGS metagenome assembly FUFK01 (sample SAMEA51879418, study PRJEB19060) | metagenome
CGTGTCACTCAGGACGAGAAAGACAGACTGAACGAATTGAAAACCCAATCCGAATTGGCCAGCTGGATGCGTGAATTGGCACTAAATGCGAAGCCGATCAAACGAGCTGATCCAAATCTAGTCCGAGCGATTGGCAGATTAGGGTCTAATCTGAATCAAATTGCCAAACATGCTAATACCAATAAGCAATTAGACGATAATGTTTTATCGTCAATTACTAGAATTGAATCGTTGCTAATTAGCATAATTGATCAATATAAGGATTAAAACGATGCTGGTTAAATTTTTTAGTCGCGGCAGTGGTAGCGGTGAGAGTCCTGTCGATTATCTATTAGGCGATGATAGAGATCGAGAGGGCGCTAGCGTATTGCGTGGTAATCCCGACATCACGAAAGAAATCATCAATTCAACTGACTACGCTAGGCGATACACGTCAGGCTGCCTGTCGTTCGAGGAGGCAGCTGACGATATAACGGACAAGGCCAAAGCGCAGATCATGGACGCGTTCGAAAATACTTTATTCGCAGGTCTTGAAAGCTATCAATACAATATTTTGTGGGTCGAACACAGAGACAAAAATAAGACAGATAAAAATGGCAAGCCTATTTTAGGCACTGATGGCCAACCCATAAAACGGCAGGAACTGAACTTCTTGATCCCTAACCAAGAGCTACGCAGCGGAAAACGCTTACAGCCGTTCTATCACGGGGCAGACATGAAGCGCGTTAATGCTTTCCAGAACGTAATTAATATGAAATTCAAATTCAGTGATCCACATGATCCTAATAAGCGCCGCTCCCATAACCCCTATTTTAGTCGTGATGCTAATCTTAAGGGCGTGGACAAGAAAGACTACACTGAAGAACAGACAAGGCTTGCCACTCATGGCGATGAGAAAAACAATATTACTGCGTATATGTACGATCTAGCAGCTGGGGGCAAGTTGCAGAGCCGACAAGCAATGCAAGAGGCGATCAAAAGACAGGGTTTTGTCGTCGAAAGGGTTACTAAGCGGTCTATTAGCATCAGCAGCCCCAAATTCGCTAAAAACATAAGGTTAGACGATCCTATTTTCAGCGAGGGCTTTAGGCCTTATGACTATATATTATTAGGACTAAAAGAAAAGCAAAGACAGTATGAGCAGGACAAACAAAGGAAAATACTAGAGGATGCTTTAGAGGTGCTGAATGAGGGTATCAGAATTAAGTCAGAGTACCATGCAGAGCGTTTTAGCGGTGCTGACATACCAAAGCCGTTCGATTTAGGTTTTGAAGCGCCAGTGAGCGCTCAGGAGCATACAACAGATCCAAAACCACAACCCAAGCCCAAAGAGCAAGATAACAGCCCCAGCATGGATTTTTAACTACTAAAAATGGGGGATTATTTTTATAATCCCCCATTTGTATGGACTACAACAACTTGATTTGTCCGTTCTTTTTCACGTAGTCTGCCATAAAATCCCTTATCAGCAGCGATTGAGAGCGATTATTAGCCTTCGCTGACAATTTAAACGCATCAGCAAGAGCGCGATCAACTTTAAGCGTCACCGTTTTTTCGTCAGGGCTACTTTTTTCAGACATTCCAAATTTTCTCTTATGCTCTATGAATGAGCCTTTATAATACTTAAAATATACTTAAAAAACAAGTATATTTTAAGTATATTCCCCTTTGTTTTTGTACTTACTTATTTCGTCTAAATAGAACTTCATCGGGCGCTTAGAAAACTGCTCAGGATTGGCTTTTAAGCGTTTTGCCATTTCGGGCTTCCATAACGTCCAATCAGTATTGATCGGGCTTGAGGGGCTTATCAGATGGTTGTAATCCGCCTTAAAAGCTTCTGTGCACACGATCGCTTCTATCTGCTTATCCGTCAAATTATCGACTGTAAATAGATCAGCTGTATTTTGGTCTCTCAGCTCAACGTCTTTTATTTTTGGTTTTGGCTTGGCCTTGGCCTTGACTGTGAATTTCAGGGCTACAACTTCTTTGCTCCGCTTAACATTTTCATATGAGATATTAATGTCTGTTTTTTCGTTTATTTCCTTGATTGGGGCGTCAACAGCATTGTCTTTGAGGTTGTTAATCCTCTTGTAAGATTTAGGGGTGCCTAGCTCTTGGCGGTATTCATCGAGAGACATCGTAAAACCGCCCATGCCTTGGTATTTTTTTGCTAGGTGATAGAGGTCGATAGAGTACATACGCCGAAGACTCAGAACATCCTCTTTAAGGTACTTAGTGTAGGGGTTTAAGCTATCAAATACCTTAAGTAGCTGAATAACCTCATCGGTAAAAAACATTGTCACGCAGCCACTGTAATACTTAGAGCGGATAATCCACTGTACTTCTGTCTCCACTCCATTTTTATCATCGTACACAAAACTGCGCTTCATCAACTTTTTACTGGCTTCTCTCATTTGTGAGTAGGCTGATTTTTCTTCTACGCCAGGAATTTTTTGAAAGTCTGAAACTACCACCTCTACAGGTTTTTGTTCTGTGGCCTCGGTCAATCTGACGGATGTGCTAGCTAAGATCACCAAACGTTTTTCATCAATTGTCATATCTTTGAAAGCTTGGGTGATCGTGTTTTGCATCACAACCCACTTTTCGGGGTACTTTTTTTCGTATAGGTCAATATTGTCAGTCATAACCAATCCTTAATGCTAGTAGTTAGCCAATACTAGCATTATATTAATGCTAGGGGTAGTAATGAGCTAGCATTAAGTGGGAAAAAACTAGCATCGAAGTGGGAAAAAACTAGCATCGAAGTGGGAAAAAACTAGCATTAAGTGGGAAAAAACTAGCATTATGGAGCTTGCATCCCTTAAATATCAAGGGCTACAGAGAGGCTAAAAGTATTTAAAAGTTATTAAAAGTAAAAATATATTTATTGATAATAATTAACTGAAAAAAGAGCAGGTCTAGGATCTAGTTGAGTCGTACTTGTTGTTTACTTCATTCACATAAAAAGATTGTAATACACGGTAATATCTCGCTATGGAATCTTTATTTATTTCGATAAACTCATCTACTGTTAGTTTCTTTTTATTGGAGTCAGTTGAATCGTTCTGAGCGATTAAATCTCTGCCCTTAGAAAACTTAACAAGATGACTCTTACTAATGTTTTTGCCCAAGAAATTAGCGATTTTTTGCGCTCTATAAGAATTGATTCGCCCCCTCATAGCCTTGTTGTATTTAATTCCAAAAGAATTAAAGCCGCCCAGATCCCCATCTTTACCTTGATCTAAGTCACGAAGAAAATCTAACATCGCTTTTACTTCTGCTGATCGAGTAGCGCTGATTCTTTTCATGTTTATTGAACGTTTATTAACCACAGAGAGCCTCCAAATTTTTAGGTCAGCAGCAATATAATATCATTTAGGTACAGCAATATATATACTGTACTGGCTTAGTATATGATCATATACTAAGCCAGTACACACAGAGACCCCTCTATTTCGCTTCGCTACATTGATGGGTTCTGTGAACTGGTAAGAGGGGCATACGCCCCCCTTAACCCCCCTAAAAACCTCAAGCATGGATCAGCAATATGCCCATCATTAAAGGCGAAAAAAGAGAACGCTATATTAAAATCCGTGTCACTCAAGACGAGAAAGACAGACTGAACGAATTGAAAACCCAATCCGAATTGGCCAGCTGGATGCGTGAATTGGCACTAAATGCGAAGCCGATCAAACGAGCTGATCCAAATCTAGTCCGAGCGATTGGCAGATTAGGGTCTAATCTGAATCAAATTGCCAAACATGCTAATACCAATAAGCAATTAGACGATAATGTTTTATCGTCAATTACTAGAATTGAATCGTTGCTAATTAGCATAATTGATCAATATAAGGATTAAAACGATGCTGGTTAAATTTTTTAGTCGCGGCAGTGGTGGCGGTGAGAGTCCTGTCGATTATCTATTAGGCGATGATAGAGATCGAGAGGGCGCTAGCGTATTGCGTGGTAATCCCGACATCACGAAAGAAATCATCAATTCAACTGACTACGCTAGGCGATACACGTCAGGCTGCCTGTCGTTCGAGGAGGCAGCTGACGATATAACGGACAAGGCCAAAGCGCAGATCATGGACGCGTTCGAAAATACTTTATTCGCAGGTCTTGAAAGCGATCAATACAATATTTTGTGGGTCGAACACAGAGACAAAAATAAGACAGATAAAAATGGCAAGCCTATTTTAGGCACTGATGGCCAACCCATAAAACGGCAGGAACTGAACTTCTTGATCCCTAACCAAGAGCTACGCAGCGGAAAACGCTTACAGCCGTTCTATCACGGGGCAGACATGAAGCGCGTTAATGCTTTCCAGAACGTAATTAATATGAAATTCAAATTCAGTGATCCACATGATCCTAATAAGCGCCGCTCCCATAACCCCTATTTTAGTCGTGATGCTAATCTTAAGGGCGTGGACAAGAAAGACTACACCGAAGAACAGACAAGGCTTGCCACTCATGGCGATGAGAAAAACAATATTACTGCGTATATGTACGATCTAGCAGCTGGGGGCAAGTTGCAGAGCCGACAAGCAATGCAAGAGGCGATCAAAAGACAGGGTTTTGTCGTCGAAAGGGTTACTAAGCGGTCTATTAGCATCAGCAGCCCCAAATTCGCTAAAAACATAAGGTTAGACGATCCTATTTTCAGCGAGGGCTTTAGGCCTTATGACTATATATTATTAGGACTAAAAGAAAAGCAAAGACAGTATGAGCAGGACAAACAAAGGAAAATACTAGAGGATGCTTTAGAGGTGCTGAATGAGGGTATCAGAATTAAGTCAGAGTACCATGCAGAGCGTTTTAGCGGTGCTGACATACCAAAGCCGTTCGATTTAGGTTTTGAAGCGCCAGTGAGCGCTCAGGAGCATACAACAGATCCAAAACCACAACCCAAGCCCAAAGAGCAAGATAACAGCCCCAGCATGGATTTTTAACTACTAAAAATGGGGGATTATTTTTATAATCCCCCATTTGTATGGACTACAACAACTTGATTTGTCCGTTCTTTTTCACGTAGTCTGCCATAAAATCCCTTATCAGCAGCGATTGAGAGCGATTATTAGCCTTCGCTGACAATTTAAACGCATCAGCAAGAGCGCGATCAACTTTAAGCGTCACCGTTTTTTCGTCAGGGCTACTTTTTTCAGACATTCCAAATTTTCTCTTATGCTCTATGAATGAGCCTTTATAATACTTAAAATATACTTAAAAAACAAGTATATTTTAAGTATATTCCCCTTTGTTTTTGTACTTACTTATTTCGTCTAAATAGAACTTCATCGGGCGCTTAGAAAACTGCTCAGGATTGGCTTTTAAGCGTTTTGCCATTTCGGGCTTCCATAACGTCCAATCAGTATTGATCGGGCTTGAGGGGCTTATCAGATGGTTGTAATCCGCCTTAAAAGCTTCTGTGCACACGATCGCTTCTATCTGCTTATCCGTCAAATTATCGACTGTAAATAGATCAGCTGTATTTTGGTCTCTCAGCTCAACGTCTTTTATTTTTGGTTTTGGCTTGGCCTTGGCCTTGACTGTGAATTTCAGGGCTACAACTTCTTTGCTCCGCTTAACATTTTCATATGAGATATTAATGTCTGTTTTTTCGTTTATTTCCTTGATTGGGGCGTCAACAGCATTGTCTTTGAGGTTGTTAATCCTCTTGTAAGATTTAGGGGTGCCTAGCTCTTGGCGGTATTCATCGAGAGACATCGTAAAACCGCCCATGCCTTGGTATTTTTTTGCTAGGTGATAGAGGTCGATAGAGTACATACGCCGAAGACTCAGAACATCCTCTTTAAGGTACTTAGTGTAGGGGTTTAAGCTATCAAATACCTTAAGTAGCTGAATAACCTCATCGGTAAAAAACATTGTCACGCAGCCACTGTAATACTTAGAGCGGATAATCCACTGTACTTCTGTCTCCACTCCATTTTTATCATCGTACACAAAACTGCGCTTCATCAACTTTTTACTGGCTTCTCTCATTTGTGAGTAGGCTGATTTTTCTTCTACGCCAGGAATTTTTTGAAAGTCTGAAACTACCACCTCTACAGGTTTTTGTTCTGTGGCCTCGGTCAATCTGACGGATGTGCTAGCTAAGATCACCAAACGTTTTTCATCAATTGTCATATCTTTGAAAGCTTGGGTGATCGTGTTTTGCATCACAACCCACTTTTCGGGGTACTTTTTTTCGTATAGGTCAATATTGTCAGTCATAACCAATCCTTAATGCTAGTAGTTAGCCAATACTAGCATTATATTAATGCTAGGGGTAGTAATGAGCTAGCATTAAGTGGGAAAAAACTAGCATCGAAGTGGGAAAAAACTAGCATCGAAGTGGGAAAAAACTAGCATTAAGTGGGAAAAAACTAGCATTATGGAGCTTGCATCCCTTAAATATCAAGGGCTACAGAGAGGCTAAAAGTATTTAAAAGTTATTAAAAGTAAAAATATATTTATTGATAATAATTAACTGAAAAAAGAGCAGGTCTAGGATCTAGTTGAGTCGTACTTGTTGTTTACTTCATTCACATAAAAAGATTGTAATACACGGTAATATCTCGCTATGGAATCTTTATTTATTTCGATAAACTCATCTACTGTTAGTTTCTTTTTATTGGAGTCAGTTGAATCGTTCTGAGCGATTAAATCTCTGCCCTTAGAAAACTTAACAAGATGACTCTTACTAATGTTTTTGCCCAAGAAATTAGCGATTTTTTGCGCTCTATAAGAATTGATTCGCCCCCTCATAGCCTTGTTGTATTTAATTCCAAAAGAATTAAAGCCGCCCAGATCCCCATCTTTACCTTGATCTAAGTCACGAAGAAAATCTAACATCGCTTTTACTTCTGCTGATCGAGTAGCGCTGATTCTTTTCATGTTTATTGAACGTTTATTAACCACAGAGAGCCTCCAAATTTTTAGGTACAGCAATATAATATCATTTAGGTACAGCAATATATATACTGTACTGGCTTAGTATATGATCATATACTAAGCCAGTACACACAGAGACCCCTCTATTTCGCTTCGCTACATTGATGGGTTCTGTGAACTGGTAAGAGGGGCATACGCCCCCCTTAACCCCCCTAAAAACCTCAAGCATGGATCAGCAATATGCCCATCATTAAAGGCGAAAAAAGAGAACGCTATATTAAAATCCGTGTCACTCAAGACGAGAAAGACAGACTGAACGAATTGAAAACCCAATCCGAATTGGCCAGCTGGATGCGTGAATTGGCACTAAATGCGAAGCCGATCAAACGAGCTGATCCAAATCTAGTCCGAGCGATTGGCAGATTAGGGTCTAATCTGAATCAAATTGCCAAACATGCTAATACCAATAAGCAATTAGACGATAATGTTTTATCGTCAATTACTAGAATTGAATCGTTGCTAATTAGCATAATTGATCAATATAAGGATTAAAACGATGCTGGTTAAATTTTTTAGTCGCGGCAGTGGTGGCGGTGAGAGTCCTGTCGATTATCTATTAGGCGATGATAGAGATCGAGAGGGCGCTAGCGTATTGCGTGGTAATCCCGACATCACGAAAGAAATCATCAATTCAACTGACTACGCTAGGCGATACACGTCAGGCTGCCTGTCGTTCGAGGAGGCAGCTGACGATATAACGGACAAGGCCAAAGCGCAGATCATGGACGCGTTCGAAAATACTTTATTCGCAGGTCTTGAAAGCGATCAATACAATATTTTGTGGGTCGAACACAGAGACAAAAATAAGACAGATAAAAATGGCAAGCCTATTTTAGGCACTGATGGCCAACCCATAAAACGGCAGGAACTGAACTTCTTGATCCCTAACCAAGAGCTACGCAGCGGAAAACGCTTACAGCCGTTCTATCACGGGGCAGACATGAAGCGCGTTAATGCTTTCCAGAACGTAATTAATATGAAATTCAAATTCAGTGATCCACATGATCCTAATAAGCGCCGCTCCCATAACCCCTATTTTAGTCGTGATGCTAATCTTAAGGGCGTGGACAAGAAAGACTACACCGAAGAACAGACAAGGCTTGCCACTCATGGCGATGAGAAAAACAATATTACTGCGTATATGTACGATCTAGCAGCTGGGGGCAAGTTGCAGAGCCGACAAGCAATGCAAGAGGCGATCAAAAGACAGGGTTTTGTCGTCGAAAGGGTTACTAAGCGGTCTATTAGCATCAGCAGCCCCAAATTCGCTAAAAACATAAGGTTAGACGATCCTATTTTCAGCGAGGGCTTTAGGCCTTATGACTATATATTATTAGGACTAAAAGAAAAGCAAAGACAGTATGAGCAGGACAAACAAAGGAAAATACTAGAGGATGCTTTAGAGGTGCTGAATGAGGGTATCAGAATTAAGTCAGAGTACCATGCAGAGCGTTTTAGCGGTGCTGACATACCAAAGCCGTTCGATTTAGGTTTTGAAGCGCCAGTGAGCGCTCAGGAGCATACAACAGATCCAAAACCACAACCCAAGCCCAAAGAGCAAGATAACAGCCCCAGCATGGATTTTTAACTACTAAAAATGGGGGATTATTTTTATAATCCCCCATTTGTATGGACTACAACAACTTGATTTGTCCGTTCTTTTTCACGTAGTCTGCCATAAAATCCCTTATCAGCAGCGATTGAGAGCGATTATTAGCCTTCGCTGACAATTTAAACGCATCAGCAAGAGCGCGATCAACTTTAAGCGTCACCGTTTTTTCGTCAGGGCTACTTTTTTCAGACATTCCAAATTTTCTCTTATGCTCTATGAATGAGCCTTTATAATACTTAAAATATACTTAAAAAACAAGTATATTTTAAGTATATTCCCCTTTGTTTTTGTACTTACTTATTTCGTCTAAATAGAACTTCATCGGGCGCTTAGAAAACTGCTCAGGATTGGCTTTTAAGCGTTTTGCCATTTCGGGCTTCCATAACGTCCAATCAGTATTGATCGGGCTTGAGGGGCTTATCAGATGGTTGTAATCCGCCTTAAAAGCTTCTGTGCACACGATCGCTTCTATCTGCTTATCCGTCAAATTATCGACTGTAAATAGATCAGCTGTATTTTGGTCTCTCAGCTCAACGTCTTTTATTTTTGGTTTTGGCTTGGCCTTGGCCTTGACTGTGAATTTCAGGGCTACAACTTCTTTGCTCCGCTTAACATTTTCATATGAGATATTAATGTCTGTTTTTTCGTTTATTTCCTTGATTGGGGCGTCAACAGCATTGTCTTTGAGGTTGTTAATCCTCTTGTAAGATTTAGGGGTGCCTAGCTCTTGGCGGTATTCATCGAGAGACATCGTAAAACCGCCCATGCCTTGGTATTTTTTTGCTAGGTGATAGAGGTCGATAGAGTACATACGCCGAAGACTCAGAACATCCTCTTTAAGGTACTTAGTGTAGGGGTTTAAGCTATCAAATACCTTAAGTAGCTGAATAACCTCATCGGTAAAAAACATTGTCACGCAGCCACTGTAATACTTAGAGCGGATAATCCACTGTACTTCTGTCTCCACTCCATTTTTATCATCGTACACAAAACTGCGCTTCATCAACTTTTTACTGGCTTCTCTCATTTGTGAGTAGGCTGATTTTTCTTCTACGCCAGGAATTTTTTGAAAGTCTGAAACTACCACCTCTACAGGTTTTTGTTCTGTGGCCTCGGTCAATCTGACGGATGTGCTAGCTAAGATCACCAAACGTTTTTCATCAATTGTCATATCTTTGAAAGCTTGGGTGATCGTGTTTTGCATCACAACCCACTTTTCGGGGTACTTTTTTTCGTATAGGTCAATATTGTCAGTCATAACCAATCCTTAATGCTAGTAGTTAGCCAATACTAGCATTATATTAATGCTAGGGGTAGTAATGAGCTAGCATTAAGTGGGAAAAAACTAGCATCGAAGTGGGAAAAAACTAGCATCGAAGTGGGAAAAAACTAGCATTAAGTGGGAAAAAACTAGCATTATGGAGCTTGCATCCCTTAAATATCAAGGGCTACAGAGAGGCTAAAAGTATTTAAAAGTTATTAAAAGTAAAAATATATTTATTGATAATAATTAACTGAAAAAAGAGCAGGTCTAGGATCTAGTTGAGTCGTACTTGTTGTTTACTTCATTCACATAAAAAGATTGTAATACACGGTAATATCTCGCTATGGAATCTTTATTTATTTCGATAAACTCATCTACTGTTAGTTTCTTTTTATTGGAGTCAGTTGAATCGTTCTGAGCGATTAAATCTCTGCCCTTAGAAAACTTAACAAGATGACTCTTACTAATGTTTTTGCCCAAGAAATTAGCGATTTTTTGCGCTCTATAAGAATTGATTCGCCCCCTCATAGCCTTGTTGTATTTAATTCCAAAAGAATTAAAGCCGCCCAGATCCCCATCTTTACCTTGATCTAAGTCACGAAGAAAATCTAACATCGCTTTTACTTCTGCTGATCGAGTAGCGCTGATTCTTTTCATGTTTATTGAACGTTTATTAACCACAGAGAGCCTCCAAATTTTTAGGTACAGCAATATAATATCATTTAGGTACAGCAATATATATACTGTACTGGCTTAGTATATGATCATATACTAAGCCAGTACACACAGAGACCCCTCTATTTCGCTTCGCTACATTGATGGGTTCTGTGAACTGGTAAGAGGGGCATACGCCCCCCTTAACCCCCCTAAAAACCTCAAGCATGGATCAGCAATATGCCCATCATTAAAGGCGAAAAAAGAGAACGCTATATTAAAATCCGTGTCACTCAAGACGAGAAAGACAGACTGAACGAATTGAAAACCCAATCCGAATTGGCCAGCTGGATGCGTGAATTGGCACTAAATGCGAAGCCGATCAAACGAGCTGATCCAAATCTAGTCCGAGCGATTGGCAGATTAGGGTCTAATCTGAATCAAATTGCCAAACATGCTAATACCAATAAG
>FUFK010038716.1_pt1 | contig 10957 bp, 29 predicted proteins | sample 1021851 | NCBI WGS metagenome assembly FUFK01 (sample SAMEA51879418, study PRJEB19060) | metagenome
TCAAACACAGTAACTGTATTATGAGGTCTAACAGAGATATAACCATGATAATCCCACTCATGATTATGCCATTTCAACACTTCATCAGGCATATGATAGTTAACCCATGACTGCATCCATACATCATCTGACTGATAATCATAAACAAAACCTCTCAACTCAGTGAATAGGTCATAGAAGACACGAGTAGGAGAGGTTAAACCGAATAGATTGTATTTACCATATGACCAAGTAGGGTCTTGTCCCTCAAAGAAGGGCATGCAGTTTTCTAATATATTCACCATTACTTTGTGATTGTCAGAGACAACCTTAGATTTATATACGCGACCCTGTGGAGGCATTTTTATATTGGAAAATTTTTTATATATGAATAGAATAAAAGTCTCGCTTTGGGATACTTTTGTAGGTTAGGGAAGTAAGCGTTTTTAATATCGGGGTCAGTAAGCATAAACAAATACACGAAATCACTGTTTTGAAAACGATAACCATTTTCATTCTCAATAGTGGTGCTTATTGCTAATGAGAATCACTCTCAATAGGTGTGTGAGATGCTCCACTGCTGTGTGTCTCTGTGTGTGGTGTGTGTTACTCTCTCCCCTCTGTGTGTGTGCTGCTGCTCTGCTGCTAGAGTGGTTGCTGTGTGCTGTGTGTCCTCGCATCTAATAGTGCTGATGTATAACTCTTAAATGACCCATACGTTATGCACCCCTCATAGTTAAACCTCCAATAGAATTTTCTCCCTTTACTGTATATTATAACATCTACTGGTGGGTGTGTCAACAGTTGTATTTTGGTGTGCATAGTGCTGTATAATAGAGTGTGCGGAGTTCCTGGAACTGTGTGCGGTATTCTCTCTTATAACTGTCTCTACTGTGTGAAGTCTCCCTTACAGTTTTATTCGGTCTGCTGTATGTCTTATTACTCTGTTAACTGTGTTTACTGTCATAATGNANGNAAGCAAGTAAGGGCAAATAAGAGGCAAATAGAGGGCAAAGCAAGGCATAGCAAGGACTGTGTGAGAATCCTGTCATGTGCTTGACAAAAAAATGTCCCTGTGTTACGCTCTNAGACAACAACAACTGCGAGACTTATACGACTCACNNCTATATTTATTTTATACTTTTATGAAAAGTATGAAAAGTATAAAAAGTATGCATTTACCCCACTTCGTAACACATTCCTTCTAATACATACCTATCGCATAGTTGCTGATACTGTGTAAATACCTCGCTTAAATCGGTGTCTATTAGANANTGACACATTTCAATTTCNAGGTCTGCGGGTAACNTTCCGCTATCATACAAATCTAAGAGACTTGCGAGTTTTTGGGGAAGTTGGTTTGCTGTTTCCATGCTGTTTAAAAGTTGGATATTGGGCGGTAGAGTGGTGGCGAGTTGCGTTATCTACCTTTAATAATAATAGTGACCTAATTAACNCATGTGTGGTTATAGGTCTTACTTACTCTATCCTAACCCCTTTGCGTGGTCTAATTAAGAGTAATGCCTATGTTTAAAAAATTTGGCGTCTCGNNTGCGAGTNATAGGGGAATTANTCNATNGCTAANTCCATNCCNNNTACGAAATCCTCTTTAACGTTTTTGTAGGATACGAACCACTCGTAGTTTTTCTGAAATACTCTCATGCCATATGAGAATTCATCAAGTAGAGCGTTTAAGCGTGATTTGGTTGTATTGGATTGCCAACCGCCATCTTTGATTATGATTGAATTGCTTTTAACTGTAGCAATGTGATTACCATGTANATAAACGTCCGCTTCGTTTTCAAAACCATGTCTAACAGTTGTATTAGATGATGAGAAGTTTTTACCGCTTCTGATTGCTCTATTCATTTGTCTTTCGATTTTACGCATTTTGGAAAACTCCTGTTTGTTGCTTATGTAATTATTATAGTAGGTTTTTGATGCTACTGGTGGACGATTGTGACACTAATCTAAGTGTCACATTCTGAGTTGTTTTCGTCCTCGTCCTCTGCTACATCTAGACCTATCTTGAGTTTATCATTTTTGATTAACTCTTTATACTCTTCAATAGTCATTGTTTTATGCCCCTTGATAAACTTGGTTAGAGATTTCACGATACTGTGACCATGCAATTTGAGTTGCTCGNATGTTACACACATATAGAGCATTTTCGTTGATTTCAAATCCTGCTTCCTGTAGTTGGGAAACTAAATCTTCAAAAATGATTTCGTAATCTTGCATTGTCTTAAACTCCCCTTACTGTGTTTGAGAGATAAGTCTCTTTAGCATTGCAAACATTATCAACAAGATTATCGAATGTTTGCATATCCCACCCCTTTTGCTCTGGGACGTCTAACTCATATGCCATCATTACGAGGTCATATAAGAATTCGTATTGTCCTGATGTGACCTCAATGTTTAAACCTTTTTTCATGATGTTTGTTTGTTGCTTATGATAATATTATAGTCCAGTTTTAATGCTACTGGGGAAATGGTGTGACAGTAATTAAACTGTCACATATCTTTGCTGTGTGCATTTGATTCCCCTTTCGATATAGTGCTTCATTAGAAAGTTTCTGTATCTTACTGCATTAGTGCCTAATACTCTATTAATCGCTGTCTCATTNAATGAAATTTCNTCTATTGCCCAGTTATCGTTTTCTATTGCTTTAATGTAGTCTCCGTTAGCGTGGTCAAAGTCATTGTATGTTAATGTGCCACCATAACAGTTAAAATTCAAATCGTTGATAGAGTGACGATAGTAAACTGTTGCAATATGCTCATCATCTACAAATAGATAAGAATTGAAATCGTTTTCTGTGTGGTATGAATTCCAGACTCTAGTGTTGTTTCTGAGTGAGCAATTTTCTCTCTTGTCGATTGCTCTGATGATTCTCTCTTGAAATCTGTCCATGTGTGTAACCTGATTGATTTATATTATTATAATACACCATATTTCATGCTACTGGTCAAAGTGTGTGACACTATCATAACTGTCATACACCCTAATGCTTAATTCTGCATCTTGTGTTAATGTAATTCCCTCTTCATCAAGTGCTTCCCAAATCATGTTAGCAAGTTTTGAGTGCTTATCCTCTGGNATTACTTCCCATAGGTTAATGTAACCTTCTAATTCTATTAACTGTTGCCACTTCATTAATCTAGTCTCCTTAATAATTTGTAATTGTGACACGTTACTCTTTTGCCTGTCTCATCAATGAGAATCGTGCGATTGAATAGAGGTGTGTATCCTGTCTTATCTGTCTCGCCTGATATGTAGTTTATCAAAACTTGATATATTGAGTTTTGATATTCTACTGTATCAGATACACCAATATGTGTTACTGTGTGGTATTGTCTAGTTTTCATTTAACTATCTTTAAATCAGTTTTCTTTTTACTCTGTTTATCGAAAGATGGATAAAAGACTTTATCAAGAATTTTCTCGCTTAAGACTTCTTGCTCATCTGTCATATAAACACGATAGTTTTTGAATGAGTCATATAAGAGTTGATACTCTTCTCTAGTGAATTCTTCAATAATTGGCATTTACTTAACCTCGAATGTAGTTGTTAGATTTTCATAGTCAATAGTGACTTTATAGTCACTATCTTCGATTACTTCAAATTTCTTTGAATGCTTCATTAAGTCATTATACTCTGTGAAGCGTGATTTATCCCAAGGTCTGCACATTATGACCAATTCCCCTTATTGAATGATGTTAAAACAGAATAAGAATAATTAAACTTATCTGTTAAAATATCCCTTACTCTCTCTCTGTCTAATGAATCTCCGTCTCCCCATACACAATTTTCAAAATCATCATCTTGGCATCTATCTAAGTAAACAATGCAAGCGTGTCTAATATCTTCCTTAGTTAGTGGTTGCCCTTCATAGTATAGAGGATATAATGGGTCATTCTGACCATAGAATGAATCAACATAGTCAACAAAGTCATCTAGTTGTCTGTGTGCTGTGAGAATTGAAAGAGGTGTCATAATTCCTTGATTGCTATATTAATAGTATAGTGGTAAATTTATGCTATGTGTGAAAGTGTGTGCCACTAATACAACTGTCACAAGAGTGGTTGCAATTTTGCTCATAGATACTCAATTTCTCCATTTTCAACTGCTTCCATATATTCGCACATATCAGAATGTGCTTTATCTTTATTATCTTGATTCTCTTGCCAAGTCAAATCTCTATAAATGCCTAATAACTCATTNAGNTTAACACCTTCTAAGTCTGTCCAGTTGCTGACATAATCAAGTTGTGACTCATCATAACCACCAGACTTGAGACTAGGGGCGGATATAAACTCAAATGCAATGTCTATAAAAAAGTGCCTACCAAATTCTTCGCTCTCTATTGTCTGAAGTGGTAAAAACTTGCCATGCTTATCGTTTAGATAATCTTTAAAAATGTAAGTCCTCATAATACAAAACCTCGTAAATCGTAATCAAAGTTGTTTACATCATAACCTTTTGATGCTATTGTTTCAAGTATGATTTCATTAATCGTTGCTCTATCTCTTCTAGATAGCAATTCATAGATGTCAAATGAATTATCCTTGACTTCTAGAATTTTNACTTTAGGGTCATTCTGCATTTTGGACTGTCTCCCATAGATTTGAAAAATTGACTATCCAGTCATATTGAGTTTTTGACATTGTCATGCCATGCTCATGAATCAACTCATCAGCACTCATTTTTGGAAGTGACTCTTTAGTAAGATAGACTTCATAAATGTCACATAAGAAATCTAATGAATCTTTGTAAATCATAATTGTGTGAGTGATTTATATTATTATAATAGCAATGATTTTACGCTATGTGTGTCAAAGTGTGGCACTATTAATACTGTCACATACTTCCTTGACTTCTTCAATAATTTCTGGAAACATATCTCCCCAGTAGTCCTTACAATCATTAATAAATGCTTCATCAGATTGACCTTCAACATAATGACTCATGTCATTATATACATATTCAACTAAATCTTTAGTTGACATATTGTCAACGTATCTATCAACAAATAAATCTCTTAATTCACTTAGTTGTTGATTTGTTAATGAATTCTGCTCTTGCTTCATGATAATCTTTGAGTTGTTTAGTAAGTTTGTGATAAGCGTTAATTAAGTCTTTATTATTCTCTTGGACTTCTTTATCTTTATCTTCTGCTATCCATTGAATTGAATCAGTAATTTCAATGATTTCATCAGTTGTTAACCATACTGCTAGTTGCTCCATAGTTACCACTCCATAGTTGGTTGCTTACTTTGTGCCTTCTTTATCTTCTCTTCTTTTGCTACTTCTTTATCAATTAAGTCATGTAATATAGAGCATATGCGGGCATTTTTGGATAATTCTGCTCGTTGTAACTCTAAGTCCTCAATGTCTTTAATGTTGTAATAGTCTTGGTCAAGACAATCAACAATGTAAAATAACTCTTCTTTAGTAAACATAATGCTTAATCGTATAATGGGTATCTTACTTCTCTTTCAACTGCATCTTTCATGACATCATACATTGAAAATTCTGGGTCATCTAGTTTGCAAGTTGATAGAATGTTAATGACTTCTTCCATAAGGTTGATAATCATTTTCTCTTTTGGTGTAGTTTTCATAATAATCAATCCATTAATCTTTCAAAGAATGTGGTAATTTCTGGTGGTAGGTCATCTATCATACCAGTATCTCTTAACAAATCATACAACTTGATAAGATGATATTGTTCATCCCATGTGATTTCATACTTATTCATTGGCATAACTCCTCAAAACGTCTAGTTGCTTCCTCTGCAATTACTGGTAGGTAACCATATTGAGAGTTTTGCTCGAGTGCATATAACTGGTCATCAGTTAGGTTATTTTCTTTACGAAAATCCTCCCATGACTCATCATAGCAAGTTTCGAGTAGTGATTCGTGATGTAGTGATGACATAAAATCCTCGTTTGTTATATTAATATTATAGTGCATGATTCATGCAACTGGTAGAATAATGTGACACTTTAACAAGTGGCACACTCCCACTTGATTTTCTTTTCTCTGTTTGCTATATCAAAACAGACTTCGCACATACAATCAACTTTAGGAAAATGTCCTCTCCAGTTGTAATCCTCTACACAAAAATCTCCGTCCCAATAATAATATAATTCTGGTTGATAATCTGGTAATGCTTTAATAGATGATTCGCCATCAGTATGCTCATCATCAAAATTACCACATACGTCACAATATGCCATATTAAAAATCCTCTACTGATAAGTTGTTTACTGCATCATATACTTTATCTTCCATTGAGTCAAAAGTATCTGTGTCATATAAATCACTCCTATATTTCATTGCTTTAGGGTGAGATAATAACCTAGTGAGTGATTGATGCTCTTCTATTGTCAATTTGATAATTGGCATTGAATTGTCCTATAAAATGATTATCAGGTTAAAGGTATCCCTAAGCACTTGTGAATGTTAGCATTAACCTGATATATTTAATATACATCATTTTTGATGCAACGTGTAGAATAATGTGACACTAATACAAGTGTCACACATTTATCCCACATAGGCGGTTGCAGGGATACCTTGAATGAATATCTCATCTACAACTCTTTGTAATCTGGTTAGAGTCCTCTTGCCATGATTCTTATGAATAGGTATAGTTACATAACCAGTTGGTTTACGATACAATTCTAACTGTCCACGAGGTATAACACCATTATTAATGTCATTAGCGTCATCAGGGTGTAACCTGATAACTCTACCAACAGTTTGTGCCATTGATACTACACTCTGATTTCTCAATAGAATACAATGGGTTAATCCACTTACATTGATACCTTCAGATAATATACTGTAATGAAAGATAATAAATTTCTTGAGTGGGTCTTTACCCCATGCTGTAAGAGTATCAAAGAATTTCTCTCTATTGACTTTAGTGTGGTTGACATATGCTCCTAACTTACTTGTTATGTGTAATACGTTATACCCACGCTCGGCAAGTTGGGGCAATATATCTGTCTCTACTAGCATATTCCTAAGTATATTACTACTAGGAACTGCAACTAATACTTTAGATGATGATTCAATGTCTAGGTCATCAAGAATATCAGTTACTGTATCACTATGGACTAGATGTCTATTCTTCTTGTCAACATCATGTGATGTTGTAAATGGCACTATAGTAGGTGGTATGATGCTACCATTGTCAATAAGAGTAGGTGCAGGCACACTCTCAATTACATGACCAAAAACCTTATGGTTATTCATACCTCTTTCATGCTTATGTGATATGCGAGGTGTTGCTGTGAAAAAATACTTTCTCTCACATATCATAGTCATATCTTTTACTGCATCAAAGAATTGCTTACTGCAACTATTATGTGCTTCATCACAATACATCACACTAACCTCAATACTAGGACTAGATGTGATTTTATGTAATGAATGATATGTTGTGAAAATGATTTGATTCTTGACACTTCCTAAGTGCCACTCTTCAATCTCATCAGTTTTAGTTGTGCTAGTGTGATGTGTCTCTCCACTATGGACGTGTAAGACATCAACATTATCAATATGCTCTAGAAAATCATTAGATAACTGATTTGCTAGTAGAATACGAGGGGCGACTACAACAACAGTTTTGAATTGTCCTTTTAACAACTCTTTAGCGTGCTGTATCATTATGAAAGTTTTACCGCCACCTGTAGGCACAATAATCTGACCATGATGAGATAACTGCATTGACTTCAATGCGGTCTCTTGATGTGGTCTCAACCTAATTGGCATTAATAAACTTTAACTAATAATATAATAACCTCTAACACGTTGTTACGCATTAGAGGTTGTGACAGTTGTTGAATTGGTTACTTGATACAATAGTCTGTGTCAATCTTGCATAATTCATCAGATAATCTCTGATTTCTCTCATTCCTATCAATCTTAAGTGTTCCTCGAATGAGACTAAGGAATATAATACCTATGGCAATGTATAGCAAATATGGTTTCATAGGTCGTATTGATAATCTTTAAATGTTAATTCNTGCATATCTAAATCTCTCTTTAAATCATTAATACAATCAAGTAATACCTGATTAGTGTAGTTTACTGCAAATTGTAATGAGTCACACCCATGTGAGTCATTTGTGTGGTCTGCATTCTCTTGTATCTCCATTGCTCTCCTTAACTGTGTAATTATGTTTGAAACTTTTGACGTTTTCATACAAACTACATCAGGTGTGCTATGCTTTACCATTAGGTCTATCTCTATTAAGTGGACTATTAAAATACGCTCTATTTGTGAAGTATAACAAAACTAGCGTAAAGAAAATACCACCAAAACCTATTAATAGTATTGGACTATGTGGAAAATCGTATTGGGGTATTGTCATTGTTTTTTATTTAGTAAGAATGTTAGCGAGAGGAAACAAAACCGACACATATGCTTAAGTTCTACTTAAAAGCGTATTCCTCTGGGTATCCGCTACCTTGAAAGTCTTATTATGTGTGGGTTTGTTTCCCCATTAATATAATAACACACTTATTTGTTTTTGTCTAACATTTGTGACGCTTCTTCAACTGTCATATCATTCTGTTTAATATATTGATAGATGCAACCTAGACTAACCCTATAACTATTGTCTTTTGGTGCTTCCCCTCTATGTGTCAAATATGAATCAAATATAATAATTCTTCCCTCTTTGAATGGCACTCTATCCACTCCTATAACTGTGTCTCCATCATGTCCATGAGCATGATATATTACTGTTTTTATAATATCTTCTTTATCGTCACAATCTTTGTGATTAATTCCATCTTGTCCTTTAACCTGACCATTAACCAATATTCTATTAACATTCGTGACTTGTCCTTTTAATAGGTCATTCATAACACACCCATTAAGATATTGAAAAAACCATATTCTTAAATCTTCTGGAATTGTCCACTCTTCGTGCTGTATAATCATATTGCCAAAGAATCTCCCACCTTCCGCATATGTGTCTCTACTTGAATTAGACCATGATACTGGAAACTTCTCAAAATATGCTGACATACTACTGACTATCCACTTAGGGAAATAATCATCAATAACCTTATAATCCATACCTCTAAGTTTCATTGTTTAAATAATCCTCTTTTGCTTTGAGTTGTTGCTCTCTTGCTTTGTCGAGTATATCCTTTAATTCTTTAGCATTGTTGATTCTCTCTATAATAGAATCCTCTAAATCGTCTCCTAATATCTGACTATTATATTTGTGCAATGCTTCGAGCATTTTGTCTGCTTTCTTTCTTGCATTCTCTCCTTCTACTGACATTTGTGATACACCTCTGTATATGACTCACAAGTGGGGCAAGTAAATGTAGAGTAGAAATCATACTCTGACTCCTCTCCATCATTTATATCTTCCATGTCGAAATCTGCTCCCCATATTAATTCACTATTGCAATGCCAACAAGTAAATCGTTGTTGTTGCTGTTGCCTTCCGTCTAGTGAATCTAAATCTGCTCCATGTCTCATGATGTAATCTCCTGATAATCCCAATTTTCATCTGTTGGCACATCTACCCAAAACCAATAGTCTGGGTTATGAATGGCACTTAAAAACCATCTATGCCTTCTTTTATGCTCTATATGGACTATAGAGTTGCTGTTTAAGTATGTAGCAAACATTTTCTTTGCTTTGTCACTCTTAGGTGTGACTTTACATTTTTGTCTTAACATAGTCTTGTTAAGAGATTATCTAGTAGTGGTCTCACTCTGTCCTCACACATTTTATGATAGGTAGGGTCAATTTCAAAACCAATAAATTGTCTATTTTCTTCTATACTTATCTGTGCTGTTGTGCCACTACCCATGAATGGGTCAACAACTACGTCTCCCTCATTACTCCATGTCTGAATGTGACCTCGTGCCAACTCCTCAGGCATTGTAGCAGGGTGTTTATATGAATTCTTGTTAGTCTGTCCAAATCCTCCACAATTCTTAATTCTCCATATATTATTTCTTGCTCCGAATTCCTTGATAGGATTAGTCTTATTCTCTCTAATAATTAACTCTCCATCTTTCCCTCTACTTCTTGCTTTACCCCATGATGTTGACCCTGCCCATTTATTAGGTTTATCCATAATAATATTAACAGTTTTTGGTCTCCCCTTAGATAGTATAAAACAATATTCAAATGCCTGACTATATCTAACAGACTTCGACCCACTAGCAAATGCTATACCTGTCTTTTCATATATCATAGTGTCATGTAATCTTAAACCACACTCATCTTTAAAATATAGTGCTTGTCTAAAACTGCTACCGCTCTCGCTACCATCTATCGTAGCGTCTCCCACATTCCACATAATGACACCACCGTCCTTTAATACTCTTGTCAATGCCTGTGCAACATCTTTGAATACATTAAAATCCCACTTACTACTATCGTTGTAAGTCCTCATATCATCATAAGGTGGACTTGTAACACATAAGTCAANAGAATTTGCATTGAGTTGATTTAACCCCTCAATGCAATTCATATTATAGGTTTTATTCAATTCCATAAACTGTTGTAACCTCTGAATTATACCACAATTACTTGTAGTATGCAACCAGTATGTCAGTAGGTAGAGGCAAGAAGTGTAGTTTCTTAACTGCTTTCTTGATTTTACCATACTGAGATAGTATGCAACCCTCTTCATCATTGAGTAACTCAAGTGTAGAGAATGAATCCTTACGTCCTGATGATGACTTCCATACGTTTGACTCTGTTAGGTCAGTATCGATAACAACCATACCAAAACTATCAATCTTGTTGTTGTTGAAAGTATATTTGATTGACCATACTAAGTTAGTCTTTGCACCACCGAAGTGAGAAGTCTTGTTACCAGTAGCAAATGATGATTTGCTCTCTCCACCCATGAGTTTAAACTCTACTGGTGTGTCATGAAACTTGTAGTCATAACCTGATACCTCTTCTCTAACACCATTAAGACCT
>FUFK010050065.1_pt1 | contig 10954 bp, 31 predicted proteins | sample 1021851 | NCBI WGS metagenome assembly FUFK01 (sample SAMEA51879418, study PRJEB19060) | metagenome
TCATATTTTAAATCCTTTTTTCCATGATTGGATAGCCCAATAAGCTGGACTCAATGTTGCTTGTTTTCCGCTTCTTCTTACTTTTGCCAAGATAGGTCTAAATCTAGCAAAGAACATTCTTTGTCTTGTTGGATTATTCTTACGAATGGGCATACCCTTTGCACCGAACCGCACTATCTGAACTCTACCTGATTTCTTATTTCTTACATAGACTCCGAACTTTTTTGAAGCTGATGGTGTTCTAAAAGGTTTGTTTAGTTTTCTATTTCCATGTAGTGACATTCTTTGTCAATATCACTTATCATCTGCAAATGCACCCAAAAAGATAACCTGAACCATCTTTCATCTGATGTAGATTTATTGGATANTCTAAGTAGTTTGTAAATTCTAATCTAATAATATCGCATAAAGAAAAACAATNTACATCTGCTACAATCTTTATGTGGCTCAACATTTCTTTCGTTACCTGAACAAGAGTATAAACACCATCATTCATAATAATTAGTTCCATTATCTTCTAAAATGTCTTGGTCGCCATTTGTTGCAGACATAAGTATCTTTGACTCCCTGAGTCCTGAATACACCGCAAAACATTCTTCTTTCAGAAAACATTCCGCAGTTACCACAAGAACCTCTACCTTGTGATGGTCTAAAATCTTGTGGCATTTGATAGGGTATAAATTCACCATTTGGATAGAAGTTTGATCTTTTCATTTACCTTGTCCTCGATATTTTTTATACGATCTGCGTTTATTGCGATTCATTGAACTAAACTTGGGTCGTCTNCCAATAGATGTACCATTCTCTGTACGAGTATATTCTATGACTTTACCATAAAGATTACCCTTTTTTTTTGCCATTCAAATCTTTTACTTCTTCAGCTTTAGCTTCAATAATTAATGGTAAAGGTTCTGTAGTGTTGGTGTTGTGTATTCTATCTGACATTTGTAGGTATTGTTTTGAAAGCCAGATCAAAAGCTTATCGTTACCTTTCATAGCTTTTTCGTACATTCTTTTTCTTAAACTAGCTTTACCTTTGTTTTTATTAACTTCTAATAAATCGGCAAATCTTCTTTGTAATGTTCTAGCAGATATTCCTACAATGCTACCTATTTCTTCCTGAGTACANCCAATCTGGCTNAGATTTGCTAATATTTTTTCATCAATAGTTTTATGTGGTCTGCCTAATTGTTTCTTCTTTTCTGCCTTGTTTATGTCGGATTTCATATTGCTATATTTCTATCTTTTTTAACTCTTTTATGCAACCAATAGGAAAGACATTACGATCACTAAAGGTTTCTTCATCATAACTAGCAAATGTCCATAAATACTTTTTATCTTTTTTAAATACATAAGCNTAAGTATTCATNANTGCTGGTTTCATCTTNTCAAATTCANTAAATGANAAATGNGAACTATCACCTAAAATATCTTCCCAAATGATNTGNTAAAAGNAATANTTTNTCTTACCTATTGAAATATGTCTATATTTGGATTTTTTTCTGACCATTTAATGTTTTCTTTTCTCTATTGATTCTACTACTGCTCTATAATATTCTAGTTGCCTTTTTAGCATTTTATTTTCAAGCGACAGTTTAATCAATCTTTTTCTGACATATTTGAATATTCTTAGAATTGACAGCATTTCAGACTTTCAAGAGAGTAGCTAGTTCGTAGAAAGGGAAAAAACTAACTACCCTCATATACATATGTGATTTTTTTTCAAATTTGTACCAATTATTTTTCATTGATATTCTTTCAATGGCTGGTCTTTCCACTTGTGCCTTAGATACTTTTTACCATCTTTCAACAGTATATCATGCTGATTCCACTCNCCAATAACCTTATANTCTCCNTTGTTTGACCCACTACTAATATTAGTTAAGGTATTAGTTATTTCTTTAGTAGTGCGTTGAGAGTGGTTTAAAGGTGGTTGCACATCNTCTAANTATTGATATTTGTCATAATTTAAGCACTCAATTATACTAATTTTTCTACTAGGGTGGTTAAATGAGGGTGCTAAGTGATGTATTCTCACATTAATCATCTTTCTATTCTTCAACCTCTTGATGAAAGTTCGCATCTCAGAATATGTAATACCCCATATTTCAGCATTTTTTCTTAATGGAAATATTAACTCAGCTTTTTTAACAAAAACNTTATTATCTAAAAATTTAAGAGTCTTGTCTGTGTGAGTTGCTTGACTAATCATATATATCCATATTGCACATTGTTTTAGGTTTTTAAATACAGGAGATTTCCATATCTTTCTCCAAACTAAAAAATATCCACTATTTCGTTCCATTGTTTTATCCTCTCTCTTACTCGTTGTTGTAATTGTTGCTCTGTTCCATATTTATTTATGAAAGCTTGTTTGCCTAAATGCACCGATATTTTGCCTGTCCTATGGTGGACACTACAAAGTGGTAAAATGTCAAAATGTGAGGGTCTAAGACCCATTCCTGTATGCTTTCTGATGTGATGTATCTCTGCTGGTCTTGTNAATCCATCAATCTCACAAGCNACACATCCATAGTCTGCTACTTGTTGCATCCACTTTCTCTCAGCTAGATTTGGTCTTTTTTTTGCCATACTATCGCAGTTTTACCATAAGGTGTTTCTCGTCTAATTCCACTATCTTCTATGTGACCTGTAAGCTGTAGTTCTCTGACTCTTGCACACACACTAGACAATGGCATCTCCAACTCATCAGCTATTTGATAATTAGTTGAAGCTTCTGTTTTAATATATTCATAAACTTGTTCTCTTTTTGTCAGTTTATCTTTTTTATTTTTCCAAGCTGATTTACTTGTATCTGTATAATTATAAGCATAATAATCTAACTCTAACTGTTTCATTGAATACCACCTTTAGATTTTGTTGCTATTTGTTTTAACTTTGCAAAAGATAAATCTATTTTTGCTTCTAATTGATCTAAAGTATCTTTTGACCCAAAGTCATTTGTAGGTATTCCAGCTTGACTTAAAGTGACCAACAATCTCCAATTTTCTTTTCTTGTTCCCCACTTATTTGTTTTCTTTTTCATAACAATATTACTCCTATTACAAAACCAAGTATGAAGCCAACTATATACTCTCTGTAATATAGCGACCACATACTTAGTCTCTCTTTTAGTTTATTAAAATGGAATTTCGTCATCCATGTCATCCATTTTTTCTACAGGTTTTGCATACTCAGGTGCAGATGGTTGGGCTTCTGTCATTTGCACTTCTGAATATTGTGGCATAGCTTGACCAATAGATTTCATACCATCAATAGGTTTTGGTGGTTGGTTTTTTAATGCACTAAAATAAAAAACTACCTTTCTTCTATTTCCATCATCATATTGTGGTTTAGTAGGTGTATCTTCATAATCGTAAGTAGCAATTTTAAGATTTGCACCTTTCTCTATCATTTTTCTAATATGTGGTGTTTGAAGCCACTTATCAAACTCATAAGGCGAGTATTTTTTTTTTGCAGTTGAATCCCACATACTTACTTTAGTCATACTTTTATAATCCCACTTACCTGAATTATGAACTAAAGTAATTTCTAACTTATGTGTTTCAAAATCGTCTTTGTTAAAGTTTCTTTTATACATTGATTTTATTCTCCTCTTTCCATTTTTTTAGGTTTTTTTTAAATTTAGTTTCAGTATCAGCTAAATATTTAATTGCTCTGAAACCTTTAAAATACCTCTCGTTTTTTATTAATTTACTGTCAATCTCAAAAAAAGATAACTCCTTACCATCTTCTTTTGGTATATTAACAATCGCTAGTTTTTGTATTTTAAAGTCTGTAGTTTCTTCAATGAATCTTCTATACATTTCAACTTGAATACAATTTTCAAAGCTATAGTCTTTACTAGTTTTCCAATCAAGCACAGCTAATTGACCTTTCCAAGAATCCTTAGTGACTATAACATCGTTAGTACCACACAAATCAAATTTTTTGCTATACAATGGCAATTCACTTTCAATTACTTTAAACTTATGTTTTTTCCAAAAGTCAGTAAATTTTTCAGCCATTCTTTTAAGTGGTTGATCTGATGGTAGAACAGGTTTTTCTCCTTTAAGAAATAAATCAATCCATTCATGTAATTGAGTTCCTATATCTCTACCATATGACTCTTTAGCATCACAAATAGTTTTAACCTTTGCTAAAAAATCATTGATTTCATTAATAGGTCTTTTTTCTCTCAGCATTAATTCTTTTACTGCGTCATCCCTATTTTTTTTGTACCAATTTTTTAAATCAGGTTTAATATACTTACCAATAATTGTAGTGACGCTTCCTTTTGGAGAGCCATCTACTTGGTATCGGTAGCCTTTAGCCTTTGCATTATAATTGATTTTATTTCCTAATTTATTTACTATATTCGTCATGTCCATTCCCTCTCTTTGTTAAAAATTTATAGCCACTTCCTGTAATAGGTTGAATAAAGTAATCTCTATCACAGTTTAAGAACTCGGCTAATTTAAGTTCATTATGCACACTTACAGCATTTTTACCTTTTTCATATTTTTGGATTTGCTGAAAAGTGACACCTATTGCTTTTGCAAGTTTAGTTTGAGTATATCCTCGCATAAGTCTCATTTTTTTTAGTTGCAAACCAAACACCTTTTTAAGAACAATCTCATTCTGTTCTTCCGATACTCCATACATATTAAGTACAGGTGGAATAAGGTATTGGATTTCTTCTATTTGATCGTTATTTCTAATAATCATAATGACCATTCCTCTCTTTCTTTTGTTGGTATTGATTTTAAAGCTTCTTTAAAGCAGACTCTACATAAAAGACTATCAGCCCATAAAGAATTTGATGAAAAAAACCAAGCTAATTTATCTGCATCTTTATTAAAACATCTTGCACATTGAAAGCTTAGTTTCTTAATTTTTGCTGTTGGTTTTGTCATTTTTACCTCTCTTTCTTTTTTTTATCATTTCTATAAAATAATCAACTTGCCATTTAATAACACGATTCATTACAGTTCTCCTCTCTTACAAAATTTAACTTGATTACCAAATCTTTGTCTATCAAAAACAGCCATATCTTTTTCATTAGAATTATATCTAATTACATAATGCCATTCATAGCCATCGTTATCAGTAAAGTTAAATTTACTTAAATGTTTATGTAGGTTTTTAACTTTGTGTGTATCTGAAAAAACAGTAAAAACTTTATGAACATAAGATTCTTCTTTTTCTACTGTGACTACNAAACCTACTTTGTTTGGTTTCCATTCTTCAGGTACTAATCCTAAAGACCATCCACATTGAAAGTCTTTACATTGTTTTGGTCTTGACTCATAAATTTTACATCCAACACCAATTTCACAATGTTTGCACCACTCATAATGTTTTTTAAAGTCTTTAGGCTCATGTATGCTGTAAAGCTTACAACACATATTGCAATCTCCACACTCTCTCTTTTGCATTAATTTATCTCCTTTTTAGTTTTTTTAAAAATAATAAAACCTTTTGCAGATGAATTGTGTTTATCAATAAAGGTTTTACTTGTGCTTACAACTTTAAAACCTTTTGATACTACAAACTCTCTCATATCATCTCCTAAATCAAGTTCTAAAAATTTAAAGATATTCTCAATACCTTTGTCAGTTAGTTTTACCCAAAGATATTTTTTTACCTTTTTGATTTTAATAAAACCAAGCCTACTTAATTTATACAGTTCAGCATATACAAGAAGCTTTAGTTCCTCTTTAGGTGTGAACATACCAATTAGAAGATTTTTAGTTTTAGTGTCATTTAATGTTTCTAAAATTTTGCTAACAATTTGTACTGCTGAAACTTCACAATAATAAGTTTTATCATCTCTTTTAAATCTCTTATCTAATTCAAAAAATATTTTTGATGATAAATAATTAATTGCTGGTTTCTTAGAATTACTTGCTAACAAGCCAACCACAAAGTTTCTCTTATCTTTAGGAACATTTAAAAATCTAAATTTTTTCATATCTCTCCTTAATTTAAAACTTGATGGTTTCTTCCAAGTAAGCATTTTCTATAAATGTCTGTATATTGAGTCTCAGCTTTAGGAGACAATATCCAAAAATTTATATTACCAAGAAGTGTTGTATTGTTTTTAGCAAGTTTCTCGCACAATATTATATCGTTTGATATGTCACTTGCGTTGCTAGTCTCAAACTTAGACTTGCCTTTTGTGTCAATTATCGGCTCAAATTTAGCGCAGCTATTTAAAAAAGTCACAGCGATTGNNATTAAAAGTACATNTTTTTCATAACAGTTATTTNTCCTCTCTNTTTAAACCATAGCTGGATGATACTTCGTCTGATGTATCTTCCAAGCTAATGATTTTTTGTTGTTCCTTATCTTCTTTAGCTTTTCCAACAAGTCCTTTTCTCTCACTATTGCCTTGTCGTATTTGGCTTGAAGCTTCGGAAGTGCTTTTTCCATTAGCTTTCTCCTTTATAAAGTTCTCTACTGAAACAACAGTAGATTTGGGATGGAATACCACCCCAAAATCTTTATAAACTTGTTCTAGCAAATTAAATGACTTATTTCTAGTGTTAATTGCGTATATTAATTTAGGCATTTGCTGTCTCCTCTATTGCTCTTTGTCCTCTTTTTCCTACTCCACCATCAACACCTATTGCATCAACTGTTCTATGATGCCAACCAAAAGGTATTAAATAATTTTTAGGAAAAACAAAAAGATGATATTGATTTGCAGTATCTACTAACCTTTTTTCATTTGGATATATTTCAACTGCTTCNTAATCTTTACCAACAAGTTCATTTTTTATTTGTTGCATATGTCTCCAATCGTGAATAGATTTTTTGTCTAATCTTTTGATTGAAAGATATGTCATAGTACCTTTCCATGACTTTTCATGTACTTGCCAATCTGCTTGTTTATTTCTAAACACCATTACAGAATAAAGATTATTTTGGTAAGTATCACAATCATACATCTCGTGATAGTATTGTTTAGATTCTTCATGTGTAAGTTCCTGACCTGTAATTTCTTTAAAAAGATTTTTACAATAATCAAATCTTTCTTGAATAGGCAGATCAAAAATTTCATGTCTTGTTTGGAAAAATTTTTCCATTAGTTGTCTCCTTTTAGGTTGTTATGTTTAACTACTATCTGACCTGTATCTCTGTCTTTAGGATAGTAGCCATCTTGATTGATACTGTTTTGCCATCTAGCTAATCTCTCAAACAATACCTCATCAAAATTCTGCCAAGTAAAGTAATTGGTAGGTAGTAGTTCCCTGTCCTCATTTAGTTCAATAGGCTTTGCACCTAAACCTGAAACCACTACTCCATACTTTCTTTTTGGATTATTCAAATCTGTAACTTGATATTTTACTGTCACAAAATATTCTTTTGAATAATATTTGTTTGGTCTTTTATCTCCAATGCTTGTGACCTTNATTAAATANTTACCTGATTTAAGTTCAGATAATCTTTCNTTTATATTATACATTTGCTCTCTCCTTTAAGTTATTTTGCTTTANAAAATTATTAAAAGCTTGATTAAGTGTTTTAGTTTTAAAGTCAGTTTTTTTGATAAGTTCCCAATGTGTACTGTGATCTTTGTATAAACTAACTGTATAACTACCACTAAATCCACAAGTAGTTATTTTATATTCATAACAAGTATTAGGCATTTGTTTTCTCCTTTCCATCAAAATAATAAATGTAGTCTTTCCAATTAAGACCAGCATCTTTTAATGATTTTTTTATTTTCTTACCACATTCAGACCCAACAAAATAACAGCCCATATCTGACCCTGACAAATTTTTTTCTAAATGGTCGTGGTCTTTTTTATGAACTAGCATAAGTGGATTAGTATAACCTCTAATGATATAACCTTTACCTGTTTGTGTATTCATACCTTTATTACAAATACAACATTGTTCATCAAATTTATGACTAGGTGCATTTTGGAAAGCAACATCATTTCTTTCCCACATCTCATGTCCACCATAATCAACATTAGCATTAAACCATTCAATATGTTCATCAGACACTAATGTATTTTCTATATTTTCTTTTTTCATTATGATCTCTCCTTTGTGTAAAATAAATGTTCATCTTCTACTTTGTCCTCAAATAAATCAAACAAAGTTTTTCCACCATGATTTTTGTAAGAAATAAAAAAACCACTTTGTCTAAAATCTAAAGGAACAACTTTATCTCTAAACATTATTTCTATTGTTTCAGGATAAAAACCATTGATGTAATTGTAAGTGTGCATATCGTAGTTTCTTTTTCTTGAAACAACTTTTACACCTAAAGTTTCTAAAGCCTTAATTTTTAAAGTTAATAATTTTTCTGCTTTTAACTTTTCTTTAAGTTGCTTTAGTTTTTCTTGATTAAAGATTTCTGACTCAATAGCTTTTGAAACTTTATCAAGTACCTCTGATTTACATTTTTGATTTGTAAAATTTACAAGATGTTGGTTTTGATTATTTATAAAAGAATTAAGATCATTAATTTTGTTCTCTACTTCTTTTATTTCATTATATGTTTTCATATTTACTCCTTGTAGGTTATTTGTTTTTTTCATCTCTTTTTATTTGTCTTACTTCTTTCATCAGTTCAATAATTGAATTGTGAACAACATCGTATGCTCTATCTAATGCAATAGATTTCATATGGTAGTTCATCATAGGCTCAAAATTATCAGGCTCAGATGAAGAAGCATTTTTGGTAAAAACCATGTAAGTGAATTTACCAATATCTTGTTCTACTTTTTTTACTCTAACTAAAGGGTATTTATTTTTGTAAATAATATCTCCTTTAACTAATTTTATTTTTCTATTTTTATTCATACCCTATTATGTTCATAGTTTAGGTTGAATTACAACCCTTTATTTTATGGCTTAAAACCTAGCTTATTTAACATCTAATACAATTTAGAATAGAATATTTAATGTTTTTCAAATCAAAGCAAATCAGTTAAAAATAATTTGTTATGATAATTTTTAATTTTTATGATAGAGAGAAATTAATGCGTAAGCAGTTTAAGTATAATATTTTCATAACATATACTTTTAGGTTATGTGTTGGGAACTTCCTCTCTCTAGTTCCCAGCACTCTAAAAAAAATAATATGACAGAAGATAATAAAGACTTACANATAAAAGCTTTAGTCACAGAANTAAATAATATCAAAAAAGATTTTGCAATTAAGTTAGAAGAAATCCAAGCATTGTATTTAGAAATCAAACAACAAAAAANTNTTAATGAAGANCANCAAAAANTAAATGGTCAATTAAGATTAGAGTTAGAAGAATTAAAACTAAATAAAGTTCAAGCTGTTGAAGATGCTAAAAAAGAATCTGATGAACTTATGATGAAAGTAATCAGTAAGTATGAAAACAAAATAAAAGAATTAAAAGAAGAAGCTGATGAGATGCTTCAATACCCATGATAATATTTGGACACCCAATACATCGTAAATATACAAGATTGATTTATAAATTTTTTATATCTGTAATATCAGTTATTGTTTTTTTATTATTAGTTGGTTGCTCTAAATTAGAATTTGACCCAACAACAACTTCGTTAAGATATATTTTTTTACAGGATAGCAAATGGAAACAATGAACTTAAATAGTAGAGAAGCTTATAAAAAAATGACAGAAGCTTCTAGTGAGTGGTCTAAGTGGGCAGAGAAAGTTATTATCTTAGATGAGGGTAAAAAAGCTATGTTCTCTAAATTATTTCTTAAATACAAACTTGATACTAAAACAGTTGGAGAAGCTGAACACAAAGCTAGAACTGACCCTGAGTATGAAACAATAATTAAAAGTTATGCTCATGCTGAGAGTGAATTGATAAAAGCAAAACTTATGTATAACAATTTAGATCGTTATTTATCTGTAAGACAAACAGAAGTGAAAAGAGATTTAACACTAGCTGGTAAGCAAGATGTTTAACAAAATTCTTTATGTCAAGATTGCTCCCTTGCAAAAGTTAATTAACACATAAAGATAGACCCATCAGGGAGACTTGGTGGGTCGCTAATGTTTTGTAATTTCTAATCCTCTAATATCTGTTGCTTCTGTTATAGGCTCTATTTTAAATTCATAATCAANAAGCTTTACATCAGGATATTGACCCATATCTTTTATAAGAGATGTTAATTTATTTTTTTGTGGGTAGTTATCTATAAATCTTAAACAAACAAAATGACCAAATGGCTGGTACTCACTTTCCAGCTGGAACTCTACTTCTATAATTACTGCATCGTTGGTCATTCATATCTATACTATTTCTTTCTCATAATGTCTGCACCTTTAAGACCATAAATTGCAGATACAACTCCAATAAATATAGCTTGATACCAATAAGGAAGCTGATTAAAATACTCAAAAAATAAATCTAATTTAGTACGAATTTCCACATCGTCAGTAAAAATAGAATAACCCAATATAAGAATAGGAATACTGATGAGAATAAGTACAAATTCGTCTTTGTAGCCATTATCATTACTCTCAATAATTTTCGCTTTATATTCAATATCACCTTTCGCCATTTTCTCAGCATGAAGCATCTGAGCATCTGACATCAATTGTTTTGTTCTTTGTTTATTTTGATAAATCTTTGCTCCTGTCTTTACACCCAAGCTTAATAAATTCAACCACATTATTTTATCTCCTTTAATAATTCGCAATAATGAATTGCTTTGTCTATATCCTCATTACCATTTTTTTTGTCAAAACGACAGACATACTTGATTATATTTCCTTGTATAAAACTAAGCTTATTTTTTGTAATAAACTCAATAGGCTGTATCTTAAAGTCCTTGTAGTGCTTACCACCTATTTGTCTCTGAGTAGCCCTCTCTGTGGCTCTGTGTGGGTTTAAAGTAGCTTTCCGACCCATTTTCCACTCTTATCTTTCAAAAAAGGCTCAATTATGGGTAATCCATTATATATTACTGAACAGCCTATAATTG
>FUFK010050093.1_pt1 | contig 10954 bp, 10 predicted proteins | sample 1021851 | NCBI WGS metagenome assembly FUFK01 (sample SAMEA51879418, study PRJEB19060) | metagenome
TCCGGACTCAAGATGCCATATGGCGTCGAAGCAGATTTTGATGAGTTGGATCTGGCCGATAGTGCAAGAATATCCGGCCGGATACATATTCATGCCGTAATCGATGGCAATGAAAGCTCGGCGACAGTAGATGGCAATCTTGAGGGCAAGGTAGTTTTAGAATGCAGCCGTTGCCTTACTGAAGAGGTTTGGCCCTTAAAAGTAGAATTTCATCTGAATTATCTGTCATCGGATGTTTTTGCCGTAGAAGATGGACATCAACTGACTGACGCTGAATTACTTGCAGATGAAATAATTGACGGTGGCATTGATTTAAAGGTAATTGCCCGTGAACAGGTGATTTTGGCCCTGCCTCAACACCATCTTTGCTCGCAGGACTGCGTGGGATTATGTATTTCCTGCGGAGCAAATCTTAATGAAGAAGATTGTGGTTGCACTGAGCAGACAGTGGACCCACGTTGGGAAGCATTGAAGAATTTGAATTGATATAAATTAAAAAGCCGGATCGGCCGGAATTGCGAATAGTTATTGCGAGGTTATAAGTTTCTATGCCAAATCCAAAACGTAAACATTCGAAATCAAGAACACGACAAAGGCGTGCTCACGACGCACTGTCCATACCGCCGTTTATAATTGATAAACAAACAGGCGAACCCAGATTACCGCATCGCATTGATCCAAAGACCGGAACCTATAAAGGCCGGAAGATTATCGATGTAGCGGAAGACGAATAGCCTTTTTGAAATTTAACAATTTTTAAGTTCTAATTTTAATTGAATGGCTTCTCAAAATGCGGGAATCATCGGAATGGGGCATTCTTACCCGGAAGGCATTTTAACAAATGCCGATCTGGAAAAAATGGTAGAAACTTCCGATGAATGGATAACTACGCGGACGGGTATTAAGCAACGGCATAAAGCCGCTGAAAATGAGTACACCTCGATGTTTGGAACCGAGGCTGCCAAGCGTGCACTTGACAGCGCAGGCCTCCGGCCCGAAGACATCGAACTTATTGTTTGCGCCACAACGACGCCGGATCAAATTCTTCCTTGCACCGGCGCTCTGATTCAGGCTCAGCTCGGAGCTCATAATGCAGCCGGAATGGACGTTTTCGCGGCTTGTTCAGGCTTTCTATACGGTATTACCATGGTCGAGTCCATGATACGGACCGGCCAAATCAAATATGCTCTGGTAATCGGGGCTGAGGTGCTGACTAAGTACGTCGATTACACCGACCGCGGAACATGTATTCTGTTTGGAGACGGAGCCGGAGCGGCAGTACTCGGCCCGGTACCGCAAGGGAAGGGAATCCTGGCGACCAAAATTCGCTCTGATGGCCGGTTTGAGGAACAACTGTTTTGTCCTGGCGGCGGCACCAAATATGGCACCACGCACGAAACAATTGATAAGCGGATGCACTATTTCAAGATGAAGGGCAACGAGCTCTTCAAAGTAGCGGTACGGTCAATGGCTGAAATTTCGGCAGAAATGCTTGAAAAGGCAGGACTTACCGTTGATGATATCGATCTTGTCATCCCGCATCAGGCAAACCAGCGAATAACCGATGCCGTGGCTTCAAGGCTTGGAGTTCCCGAGGAAAAAGTTTATTCCAACATTGCAATGCATGGAAATACCTCCTCGGCATCGATTCCGATAGCAATGGACGAATGCATACAGGCAGGAAGAATCAAGGAAGGGACAACCGTCCTGTTAACGGCATTTGGCGGCGGGGTAACCTGGGGCGGAACAGTTATTAGATTTTAGGTCTTTGAATACCGGCATTTCCTGATTATCGGGTTAGTTATTTACCTATTGTCGATGAACAGAATCGCTTACATCTTTCCGGGACAAGGGTCACAGGCCGTCGGGATGGGCAAGGATCTTTTTGATAACTTTGAGCCCGCAAGAGAAGTTTTTCAAATCGCGGATGAGTCTCTCGGCTTCAAAATATCGGAATTGTGTTTTGAAGGCGACGAGTCCGCCCTGCAACTGACAGCCAATACGCAACCGGCAATTTTGACCGTTTCCATAGCCGCATACCGTGCAATGCTAAGCGAAGGCTTTCCCAAGCCCGCTATGGCCGCAGGGCACAGTCTCGGAGAATATTCAGCACTGGTCGCAGCCGGCGTACTTGATTTTTCCGAAGCCGTCAGAATCGTTCATAAACGCGGCACTTATATGCAGGAAGCAGTTCCGATTGGAAAAGGTGCAATGGCGGCGATTCTTGGCAGTGACCTGAAAACCGTAACCGATGCCTGTGCTGAAGCGGCAGGCGATGGCGTTTGCAGCCCTGCGAATATAAATTCGCCCTCGCAAATCGTAATTGCCGGCGATTCTGATGCAATTGAAAGGGCTTGTGGTATTTTGAAAGAACGCGGTGCCAAAAGGACGATACGGCTAAATGTATCTGCCCCTTTTCATTGTGCCCTGATGCAGCCTGCGGAGCTGCGGCTTGAAGCGGATTTGCTTGCGGCAAGTTACGGAAACTATCAATTCCCGGTTGTCCATAATTACACTGCAGAGCCGGGAAATGATCCTTCCGCCGTGTGCAACCTGCTGACAAAACAGGTGACTTCACCGGTACGTTGGGTTGAAACTATCGAGAGGATGCGCCGCGAAGGTATAAGTAAGTTCGTAGAAGTCGGGCCGGGAAAGGTGCTCTCGGGCCTTGTCCGGCAGATAGATAAGGATGCCGTGGTTTTTAATGTCGAGGATTCGGCAACTATTCGCAAATCATTAGAAACAATATAATTACAGGAGAAACTATGTCAGAAATTCAGGAAAAGATTAAGCAGATAATCGTAGATGAACTCGGTGTGGATGAGGCCGAAGTAACAGAAAATGCTCGATTTATCGAGGATCTGGGTGCCGACTCGCTGGATCTTGTAGAGCTGGTGATGCGGTTCGAAGAGGAATTTGATATTGAAATTCCGGATGAAGATGCCGAAAAAATTCAAAGCGTTCGTGATGCATACGCATATGTCGAACAACACAAAGGCTAAGTAAGCCATAATTACAAAACGGTGAATTCCGGCCTTGCCGCAATTGGCATTTGCGGACACTCAGCCATCAGATTCACCGTTAAAGATTTTTATGAAACGTCGTGTAGTAGTAACGGGAGTCGGGCTTGTAACGGCATGTGGAAACGATGTGCCTTCAACCTGGTCTGCCCTGATGCGTTCGGAAAACGGGGCGGATTACATAAAAAAATTCGATGCCGAAAATTACCCGGTGCGATTTGCCTGCGAAGTAAAAGGCTTTGATCCACTGGATTTTCTGGATAAAAAAGACGCCCGGAGAATGGGTGCATTCACTCATTTTGCCATTGCGGCAGCGGACGAAGCCGTCAAAAGCAGCGGCCTTAAAATTGACGATTCGAATGCAGATATGGTCGGAACGTACATAAGTTCCGGCATCGGTGATTTCTGGGCAATAGAACGCGAACACGAAAAATTGCTCCAATCGGGCCCCGATCGTGTCTCACCGTTTTTTATCGTTTCGGCAATCGTGAATCTTGCGGCCGGCAACGTTTCCATAAGGCATGGCGCAAAAGGGCCTAATTCGGCTACCGCTACCGCTTGTTCGGCAGGTGCACATGCAATCGGAGACAGCTTTCGCCTGATAGAAAGAGGCGATGCCGACGCAATGATATGCGGAGGAGCCGAAAGTGCCATAACGCCGATGTCCGTCGCCGGATTTGCCTCAATGCGTGCTCTTTCTACACGTAATGATGATCCTAAAGGAGCTTCGCGTCCATTTGATGCGGACCGGGACGGATTCGTTATAGGCGAAGGGGCCGGTATAATGATCCTCGAGGAACTTGAATTTGCCCGCCGCCGCGGAGCGAATATACTCGCCGAAATTGTAGGCTATGGAATGACGGGCGACGCATTTCACGTTACCATGCCGGATGAAAGCGGCTCAGGGGCAATACGGGTAATGCAGCGTGCTATTGCCGATGCGGGTATCAAACCCGAACAAATCGGTTATATCAACGCGCACGGCACTTCGACTCCCTATAACGATAAATTTGAATCGATGGCAATTAAGAAAGTTTTTGGCGAATATGCCAAAAACGGGCTTGCCGTAAGTTCGACAAAGTCCATGACCGGCCATGCACTGGGAGCTGCCGGCGGTATCGAGGCGGTTTTCTCCGTTCTTGCCATAAAAGAGGGAATGCTGCCGCCTACGATCAACTACGAGACGCCGGATCCTGATTGTGATCTGGATTATGTACCGAATGTACCCAGAAAGGCAGAAATCGAATATGCTCTGTCGAACAGCTTCGGGTTTGGCGGTACCAATGCTTGCTTGATTTTCAAACGCTACGACGAATAGTCTAGTCTGGCGTAACACCGGAAAAACAGTAAATTTCCGGGACTTTCACTGAATGAATATTCATTCATAATCTGATATAGTGTTTTTCGTATTAATGGAAAAGCGAATATGAAAATAATCGTTTTGATGAAACAGGTGGCCAATAAAGACGCAGTTTTGCGAGTAAGGCCGGATGAAAAATGGATCGTCGAATCAGATGTCGCAATGCAAACGAATGAATCTGACGGCTATGCGCTGGAGGAAGCATTGCGGCTGCGTGAGGCAAAAGGTGAAGGCGAAGTGATTGTCTGCACTCTCGGGCCGCAAAGTGCTAAAGCCGTTATCAAGGATGCACTTGCACGCGGAGCTGACCGCGGCATTCATGTTGTCGTGGAGAACGTAAACGAACTTTCGCCATATCAGACAGCAAATTTGCTGGCCGGGGCGATAAAGGACGAAAATCCGACGTTGGTATTTGCCGGCTTACAGTCAGACGATGCAAGTTTTGGTCAGACCGGAGTTGTTTTAGCAGAAATTCTCGGACTTCCAAGCGGAACAATCGTAATTGAAGTTGACAGGGAAAGTCTGGGAGATACTTTACGGATAAAACGTGAATTGGAAAGCGGCTGGTATCAGTGGTTTACTTATAAACTTCCTGCGGTTTTTACGATTCAATCCGGCATTTCACAGATTCGATATGCCTCGTTAAAGGGCATAATGGCGGCAAAGAAAAAGGAAATACGCGACGTAGTCCCTGCTGTTGAGCCTTTTCCCGCCTCACAGCGTATTGCCAGAGTCTATATGCCTTTGAAGACAAAGCAAACCCAAATTCTGGGCAATGGCGATGCTCGCAAAGGAGCTCTTGAACTTGTCGAAAAACTAAAAACCGAAGTCAGGGTAATTTAGTTATTTTCAGCTGTCGGGAATTGATAGGTGAATTATGATTCTAGTTTTTATTGAACATAAAAATTGCGTTTTGAATAAAACATCCCTTGAGGCAATCGCTGCTGCCCAGACTATCGGGAAGGAACTCGGGCTTAAAGCGTCCGCCGTAATCCTATGCAATGGAGATTGTCCGGTTGCGGCGGAGATTGCCGGCTATGATCTTGAAAAGGTAATAGTTGCTAAGAATTCCGCGCTCTCATCCTATACGCCGGACGGCTATACCGATGCCCTTGAAAATGTAATCCGGCGTGAGAATCCGCAATATGTGATTTTTTCACATACTTATCAGGTCAGGGATTTTGCACCGCGGGTAGCAACGCGTTTTGGCCGGGAACTTGTCGGAGACTGCATACGCTACAAAACAGAAAACGGAAAAATTTTACCGACAAGACGTATTTTTCTGGGTAAACTGGATGCCGATATAGAAATTGGGGGAGATGCGCCGTATTTTATATCTTTTCAATCCGGGGCCTTTCGCGGCGATTCCGCCGTACGTGGCAATGCGGCTGCAGAAAATTTTGATGTCCCTGTCGGAGAGATTAGAATGACGCCAGAGGAGCCTTTTCAAGAGGCCAAAGCATCCGTTGATCTTACAAAATCCGAGATTATCGTGGCCGTCGGCCGCGGTATCAAATCACAGGAAAATATCGCCCTGGCAAATCAACTTGCCGAAGTTCTCGGAGCTGACCTTGCCGCTTCACGACCGATCTGCGATAACGAATGGCTTCCGATCGATCGGCAAATAGGTTCCTCAGGACAAACCGTCGCTCCCAAAGTCTATATAGCACTCGGTATATCCGGCGCAATTCAACATATTGTCGGGATGAAAAATTCCGGCACCATCGTTGCGATCAACAAGGATCCGGAGGCTCCGATATTCGATATCGCTGATTATGGAATTGTCGGCGATCTATTCGAGGCTGTTCCGGTTATGATTGAAGAAATCAAAAAGTTAAAGGCTGCATAATTTTTATTGCGATGCAGCACTTAACGTTGAAGCGAAAAAGGGCCGTGCAGAACTTTGCACGGCCTTTACTTTTTTATTCGCCAAATACTTTTTTATTAACCAAAGCGGTTAATTTTATTGTGAAACGGCAGATTCGGCTACGGCACGGTCAAAGATTTCAAGAGCGACGTCCACGTTTTCCTTTGACAGAATAAGCGGCGGTGACCAACGGATGGTGCTGGTGCCGCATCCCAGAATAATCAAACCCTTGTTAAAACAGGCCATTTCAACGCGGTCGCGTAATTCAGGATCCGGGTCACCGTTTTCTTTAACAAATTCAACGCCGAGCATCATGCCCAAACCGCGGACGTCTCCTATAGATTTGTGTTTTTTCATTAAATCACGAAGCCCGGCTTCGAGATAAGCTCCTACATTTCGTGCGTTTTCAACCAGGCCGCCCTCGAGCAGTTCGATTGTTTTAAGTGCGGCAGTAAGTGCGACGGGGTTTCCTCCAAAGGTAGAGGCATGCGCACCTTTATGCCAGTCCATAATATCTGCACGGGCTGTGCAGGCTCCGATGGGCATTCCGGAACCTAAACCTTTTGCCATACAAATGATGTCCGCCTTGATGCCTTCGTGGTGGTCTAATGCGAACATCTTTCCGGTGCGGCCCATTCCGGATTGCACTTCATCCACAATCATCATAATGCCGTGCTCGTCGCAGATACGGCGGATTTCTCTTACAAATGGTGTTGGCGCGGGTATGTAGCCGCCTTCGCCTTGTACTACCTCAAGGATAATGCCGGCTACTTCTTCAGGCGGCGTTGTAGTGCGGAAAAGTTTCTCTTCGATCCATTTGATGCAATCACGACTGACTGTTTCTTCATCTGACGGCCTGTCGGTTGCAAAATGCCTGAATTTGTTTGGATAGGGGACATGTACCACATCAAGAGCCTGTCGCATAAAGCCGAGCCGTTGTGCCTTTTTGGATGAAGTAAGCGACAAAGCCCCGAGCGTCCTGCCATGGAAAGAACCGAAAAAAGAAATAAACTTTTGTCGGCGGGTATGATACATCGCAAGTTTCAGGGCAGTCTCAATCGCTTCTGCACCGCTGTTTGCGAAATGAGTTTTGACCGGACCATCGATTGGAACTATATCGTTCAACTTTTTACCCAGCTCGGGCATATGGCGATAATAAAAATCTGTCCCGCAAAGGTGTATGAGCTCGCCAACCTGGCGTGTTATTGCAGCGACAATTTCCGGATGACAATGTCCGGTCGAGCAAACGGCTACGCCAGCATTACAATCAAGAAAAACATTACCATCCGGATCCGTAATCCATACTCCGGAAGCGCGATCGGCAACAAGTTTATAATCCGGACGCGGGTAACTGGGTGTTACGTATTTGGCATCAGCTTCGATGATTTCTTTGGCTTTCGGGCCGGGTAATTCGGTTTTAATAACGGGTTTCTGTAATTCCTGTGTCGGTGTCATTTTTAAATCCTCCTAAGTGTTTTATTTGCTTAGTTTATGTGGCAACAAACGGGCAAGTGGTATTCCGTTCATCTGTAATCACCACACTTGCCGGAAGGTGGAGACAAAAAGGAGGATTTAATCGCCGCCAAAGAGATCGGCTCGTGAAACAGCAGGTCTTAGCTTTGCCAAGCAGCGTGGAGTCATAATCAAGAGGATAAATTATAACAAATCCGGGCCTTAGTTTCAAAAAAATGCCGGCTCGTGAAACAATTGATCTTATGCAAAATAAATCCAAAAAAACGAACAGACTGGCTTTGGAGTCCAGTCCATATTTACGCCAGCACGCAGAGAATCCGGTCGATTGGTATCCTTGGTCGGAAGAGGCATTCCAAAGGGCAAAAGAAGAAGATAAGCCTGTGCTGGTCAGTCTGGGCTATTCTGCCTGTCATTGGTGTCACGTTATGGCCCACGAATCGTTCGAAGACGCCGAAACGGCCGAAATAATGAACCGGCATTTTATAAATGTGAAGGTTGACATCGAAGAGAGGCCGGACGTTGACCAGGTTTATATGAATTTTGTCCAGATTACAACCGGACGGGGCGGATGGCCTTTGAATGTATTTGTAACGCCGGAGAAGGTGCCTTTTTTTGGCGGCACATATTTTCCGCCTTTGCCGAGACATGGGATGCCAAGCTGGAAACAAGTTTTGCTCGGGATAGCCGACGCCTGGCTTCAGAAGCGTGATGAGGTTATTGCGTCCGCTTTTGAGATACTATCTGAGCTCAAGCGTTTGTCAGAAACTGAAGCAGATCTGTCGCCTGTTGGACTAAGTCTATGCGATGGAGCATTTAAGACGTTATCCGCGGCATTTGACAGGGCTAACGGCGGCTTTGGCGGTGCTCCGAAGTTTCCACCATCCATGACACTGGAGTTCCTTTTGCGGTACTGGAAACGCAGCGGGGATCAAGAGGCAATTCAGATTGTTCGCAAAACAGCTGATTCAATGGCGGCGGGTGGCATTTATGATCAATTAGGGGGCGGATTTCACCGTTACTCCGTTGATGCATTTTGGCTGGTACCACATTTTGAAAAAATGCTGTATGACAATGCACAGCTGGCCCGCATATACCTGCATCTCTATCAGGCGGTCAAAGAGCCGTTTTACAGACGAATTGCGGAAGAAATCCTGGATTACGTCTTGCGGGAAATGACAAGTTCCGAAGGTGGATTTTATTCTTCGCAGGACGCTGACAGTGAAGGCGAGGAAGGAAAGTTTTTTGTCTGGACACCGAAAGAGATCAGACAAGCTCTGGAGCCGGATGACCCGGAACCTTTTCTGGATTATTTTGGTGTTACGGAGGATGGCAATTTCGAAGGGAAAAATATCCTCAAAATATCTCGTAAAGATAGTCTTTACAATGCTTTAGACGATAGAGTGGCAAAGGCTCGAGAAAAGCTCTTTCAATATCGGGAGAAACGGGTTAAACCGTTCCGCGATGAGAAGATTTTAACTTCCTGGAATGGTCTTATGTTAGCAGCTATGGCGGAGGCGGCCGCTGCCCTGAACAATCAAAATTACCTTGACGCAGCCTGTAAAAATGCGGATTTTCTTCTAAATTTGCATACTACCTTTTCAGATGGAGCGGAGTCCGAAATACGGGTATTCAGGACCTTAAAGAGTGATGGAAAGCCCATTCAAGGCTTTTTGGATGATTATGCAAATCTTGCCGATGGTCTGATCGAGGTATTTCAATGCACGGGAAAAACGCATTATCTGAAAGTGGCCCGGCTTGTGGCCGAGCGAATGTTGCAGGATTTCTGGGATGAGGAAAACGGAGGATTTTATTACACTGCGAAAGATAGTGAGGAGTTAATTGTTAGGAATAAAGATATTTACGATAATGCGACGCCTTCCGGAAATTCGGTCGCGGCGGACATTCTTTTACGTCTTGCCAGATTTTTCAATGATGAAAAGTATGAACGATACGCCAATGCAACGCTAAGGGCCGTTGCAAGGCAAATAAAGCGTTTTCCAGAGGGTTTTGGGCGGGCGCTTTCAGCAATTGAATTTGCGGCAGGGAAAGTGCGTGAAATCGTGATTGTTGGCGAAGCGGGAAACGATCTGGAAAGAGCCGTAAGGAGCGAATATCTGCCGCTTTCTATCATTGCACCTGTCCGGAGTGAGCCGGACGCTACAATCCCGGTAATTTCCGGACGGGTCTCAATCGATGACCGGCCCACGATTTATATTTGTGAAAACTACGTTTGCCAAAGACCCGTTACCTCAGTTTCGGCAGCAATTGAAATGCTTGAGGACTTTTAACGAAATGCTGAGTTTGTAAAAATCCAGGTAAAAAATATAAAACGGGCAGCCTGATTTAACAGGAAAGCCCGTTTTTTAGGTTTCACAATGCCTATATTTTATTTATTGGCGTTGTGGTTGGCGTTACCGTTATGGTTAGCATTGGCTGCTGGTTTTGCAGCGTTGGCAGCAGCATTTGCAGCGTTGGCAGCGGCATTTGCAGCCTGGTTTGCTGCATTAGCAGCCTGATTTGCTGCAGCATTCATGGCATTAGCAGCCTGATTCATAGCGTTTGCCATTTGATTCATGGCATTTGCAACGGCCTTGTTGGCATTAGCTGCTGCATTATTGGCCTCGCCGCCACCACAAGCCATTCCAAGAGCTCCAAGTGCCAAAAGGGCAGAAAGTGCAATAACTTTTCTCATTTAGTTTTTTCTCCTGTCTTCCTCAAAGATTAATTTAACTTTATTTATCCGGAGACCGCCGTTAGGCGCCCGCGTCTCGTAAATCTATCGGATTTTCGAAACATTGGACACTATAGTAATCTTCCGGCCTTTAGTCAACTATCAAAGTAGTGAAAAGTAAAGATTTTTTAACAATTTTAAAGTCTTTCTAAATTAGGTTTTGCGGAACTTGAAGGGAAATTTTTAGCCACTGTGGTATTAAAAACGCCCGGTCATAAAAACCGGGCGTCAGATGGAAATAAAGAGGGGTCAGAGATAACTATTTCTTCTCTTCTTTCTTTTCTTCCGGCTTCTTCTCGTCCTTCTTCATTTCTTCTTTTTTCTCTTCCGTCTTTGCGGCAGAGTTGGAGGAAGCGGGCGAGCTTGCCGGTTTGGCATTTGCATTCGAGTTAGCATTGGCATTGCTGTTCGAATGCGTTTCGGTATTGGCCGGTGCAGCCGGCGTTGAGTTTGTGGTTGTTACGTTGGTGGTATTGGCATTGTTTGCCGGTTTATTGGCGGGG
>FUFK010742620.1_pt1 | contig 10953 bp, 18 predicted proteins | sample 1021851 | NCBI WGS metagenome assembly FUFK01 (sample SAMEA51879418, study PRJEB19060) | metagenome
GACGATCTAGCAGACGAATTATTTGAGGCTTTATATGATCACACAAATAAATAGTGATATAGAACTATTAGATCTTTTAAAAGAAAGCGAACGCACTGGGGAAACTCAGACGATGCGTTCATTTTTGCTCTTTTGGAATCAATATCCAATAAGGTCTAATTACGTTATAAACGAATGGATAGGTTTTAAGACCCATCATGAAAGACAAAAAAGCAGCAAAAAAATTAATAAAAAGAGCAAAAGAACATCCTGACTGGTATACCAAAAAAGATATATGGTATGCTAAAATGATTAAACGTGAATTAAAACATGAAAGTAAAATTGATAAGCGTAACTCCAGACGCAGAGAAAACGATGGGGTACGTGGCGAGAGTGAGCAATCCCAAGAATCAAAACAATCCAACCGTGGATGGTTTATTGGCATATTGCATAAAGCATGGTCATTGGTCAGTCTTCGAGCAAGCACACATGACACTAGAGATTACAACCACTAGAGGTCTAGCAGCACAAATATTGAGACACAGGTCATTTACGTTTCAAGAGTTTAGTCAGCGATATGCTAACACTAACCTATTGGGTGAGATACCCATACCAGACTTGAGAAGACAGGACGATAAGAACAGACAGAACAGTATAGATGACATAGATCCAAAGGAGAGAGATAGACTGCAAAAGGTCATAGCAAAGTATTTTGCTGAAGGAATAGACTTATATAATGAACTTATTCGGTCAGGTGTCGCTAAAGAGTGTGCTAGATTTGTACTCCCGTTAGCAACTCCTACTAAACTCTATATGACGGGATCATGTAGATCGTGGGTTCACTATATAAATTTAAGGTCTGCACATGGGACACAAAAAGAACACATGGACATTGCTGAGGCATGTCGTAGGGTGTTCATCAAACAGTTCCCTACCGTAGCAGAAGCACTTGATTGGACAACATAATGGCAATTTACCCAGTTAAAAACTTAAAAACAGGAGAGATGAAAGAACTCTCAATGACCCTTGCTGAATACGAAGATTGGAGGGACAATCACCCCGATTGGGATAAAGACTGGAACGCAGGAGTCTGCGATGCTGTCTCAGGTGTAGGAGATTATCAGGACAAACTACCTGATGGTTTCAAAGACCGACTTCGTAATGTCAAAAAACATCACCCTTACGCTAAATTCGAGGCTCCTTAGTCTATGCCAGTTAAAGACAAGAAACAACCTTCAATGGTTGGGTTAACCAAAAGACAGATGAAACGCAAACCTATCAACTCAGGATACCTGACACAGATAAAACCACTAACTCCCTCACAGGAGAAGGTATTTGATGCGTTTTCTAAGCAAAAGAATCTCTACTTATATGGAGCAGCGGGTACAGGTAAAACCTTCATTGGTATGTACCTCGCACTACAAGAGATCCTTAATGAGCAGTCATCTTATGATAAACTATACATTGTCAGATCATTAGTGCCAACCAGAGAGATTGGATTCTTACCTGGTGACCACGATGACAAGGCAGAACTATATCAGATACCATATCAGAACATGGTACGTTATATGTTCAAGATGCCTGATGATGCTAGTTTTGATATGCTATATGCTAATCTAAAAGCACAAGAGACTATCTCATTCTGGTCAACCTCATTCTTACGTGGTACTACACTAGATAACTCTATCGTATTAGTGGACGAGTCACAGAACTTGAATTTCCACGAGTTAGATAGTATTATAACTAGATTAGGTGTCAACACAAAGATTATCTTTGCGGGTGACGCAGCACAAACTGATCTTGTCAAAACAAACGAGAGGAACGGTATTCTAGACTTCATGAAAATCATTCAAGGTATGGATGAGTTTGAAATGGTAGAGTTTGGCATACAAGATATTATCCGATCTGGTTTGGTGAAATCATATCTGATTAATAAATTGAATCTTGGACTTTAAACATTTAAACTTACATAATTTTCCAGACTTAAAAGCAAAGACAACAGAGCAGGGTAGACGTTACTTCGTTGAGGGTAATGCCTACCCTTCTGTTACAACTGTGATAGGTGAGATGAAAAAGAAATCTATCCTTGAGTGGAGACGCAAGGTAGGTGAGGAAGAAGCTAATTCTATATCTAAACGTGCGACTACACGTGGCAACAAATGCCATAAGTTAGCAGAAGATTACTTAAGTAACAAACCTCTAGACAGGTACAAGGATGACGTGCTATCATTAGGCATGTTTCACCAAATACGACCTTATATTGACAAGATAAATAATATACACGCACTAGAAGAATCACTATATTCTCACACACTAAAACTCGCAGGACGAGTTGATTGTATTGCTGAGTATGATAATGAACTTGCGATTATAGATTTTAAAACGTCAACTAAGTACAAACGTGAAGAGTGGATACAAGACTACTTTTCACAAGAGACAGCTTATGCTATAATGTTTCAAGAACTTACAGGTTTAAAGGTAAAACAACTTGTAACTATCATCGCCACTGAACAAGGGACACCCCAGATCTTTGTTAAGAATAACATTCTAGAGTTCGTACCAAAATTAAAAGAGTACATAGACTATTACAAGGAGATCCATGGCGACTGGTAAAATTAATGATGCCCTAGAGGAAAATTTTATGACTGCGAGCAAGTTTTCGCTTGAAATTGAGAACATCGTCAAAGATGGTTCACTTAATTATATTGAAGCAATAGTAATGTATTGCGAAGAGAAATCTATTGAGATAGAAGGGGTAAATAAACTAATCAACAAACCACTTAAGGAGAAACTTAAGTACGAAGCACAGAAGCTTAATTTCATCAAGAAAGGGAGTCGTGGTTTCTTGGCACTGTGACAGGATACGAGGCATACCGCATGTATCTTGCCATGCGAAATCACTTCAAGACTAAGACATATGACTTTTCAAAGAATCAATATGCGAAGGCAAAGCAAGAAACTTATGACAAGAGAAAGGACAAATATTTTTTTATAAAACTATCACGTAAGTATGAGGAGGAAGAACTAGCAAAGTTTTATCTTGCTAATTTTGTAGAGGAGAATAGTGAGTGGATTGGGTCGATGACCGCACATGGTGAACGGAACTATCTGGACTATATAAGGAAACTACAATCACTATCGTATATTTTTAAGAGTGATGCTGAGACCATGAAGGAGTCATGTGACAACTTCAATGATCTTTTTACTGGCAAACCACACCCGACCTTGATTAAATTATGGTTAGGTGGTAAAATAACACTAGAATCTGTAGTCATAATGGAAAGGATGTTTGAGTTCACTCAGAACGTCAAAGCAACTGACCCAGTATGGACAGATGCCAAACAAAAGATCACAAAGTACGTTCCTCTTTTAAAGATAACAAGCACTGATAAACACCGTAAAATTCTTAAGGAGTTATACCTATGAAGTTCTTCGAGTCTGACGTAGTTCAGGACGAGTTAAAAAGAATGCAAGACCTATACGTTGACATCAATCGTATGGGTATTATACTGACAATAGATCAGAAGATACAACAACTGGTCAAACTGTTAGAGCTAATAGATCTTCAACAGACAATGTTTATGCGTGTTACACTAAGTGATAGACCCGAAGCAAAACGGATCCTCGCTCAGGTACGTGAAGCAGCAACTTTGCTAGGGATGAAACCTGAGCATGTAAACTCGACATTCTATACCCAACTGAAAGAACAGGTGGAGAAGATGATCGAAGATTTGGAGACAACAAAATGATCGCACTCATCGTAGTCGTAGTCATCATTGCTCTAGCAGGAGCACTCATTCGTTATTATGACCCACATTGAACTAACTGAAGAAGAGTGGGAATGTGTAAGGGTATGTGTAGCAAACGCACCCATACCTTATGACATCACTCTCAAGAAAATACCTGGTGATATCCTAGCAAAGATAGGACAACCAAAACCACGTAAGGGTGAACCTTTGACTATCCCATACTATGATTTGACACCTTACGGAATTGAACCTTTAACATGAAGAAATCTGAACTAATACATTATAGATTACAAGCTATGCTAAGAGANNATAGTTTTAGTGATCTATCATACCTNGGCATACGAAATGATGTTCACTGGTATANCATAGGTGGTAATGAAGTACCAGTTGATGCTATTGAAGAATTGGAGAGTGTTGAAGAATGAATTTGTGGAAGNANTGGAAGGAAGCAGTATGGGAAACATTCCCTGATCTAGAGTATCAAAACACATGGGCAGAATGGGAAGGTAAAGGAACCAACCTTACTGCTAAGATATACAAGAACAAACACTTTATTAAGTCTAGAGAAGTAGATATATGGAGTGATAAGACGCACGTATATAATACAATAATCTATCCTAACACTGGAGCAAATCTACCTTGCTTTGGTATGGATCTCATGGGGTTCACACAGAAGAGAGTCATCATAGTATTCGACTTCCAACACCCTACAGAGAAGTATCTTTTTAGTGTAGATGGTCTACCCAAATGTACTGAGAACTATCGTTTCTTTGAACGTGGTAATCATTTCTCAGAGAACATCTATGTTAGGTATTGCCCGATGGACGAGGTAGATCAGCACCTCGACACATTTAAACAGTACTTGACAAAATACAAAGAGATGATAGAATTAAATCAACCGAAAGGTACAGACACGAATGTATATAAGGACTTTGATACTTATATGACTCGATTGGATCCAGTGGGTCCTTACTTAGCACAAAAGTTTGGCAAGGAAAAGTCTGAAAGCCTTGTCAACGACTTCCTTTTCTGCTATAAATAGAACGTACGACTATACAGTACAATACAAACAATACGGAGAATACAATGTCTTTTGCTTCACTTAAAAAGTCAAGTTATACTGATCTGCTTTCTAAGGCAGAGTCACTAAACAAGACCGAGGTCAGAGGTGCCGATGAGCGTCTTTGGAAACCAGAAGTAGACAAAGCGGGCAATGGTTACGCAGTAATCAGATTCCTACCCGCACCCGATGGAGAAGACCTTCCATGGGCACAAGTTTGGAGTCATGCCTTCCAAGGTCCTGGTGGATGGTATATCGAAAACTCCTTGACAACTTTAGGTAAGAAAGATCCTGTCTCTGATCTCAACAGAGAACTTTGGAACGCAGGAGCAGAGGGATCTCCACAAAGAGATCAAGCACGCAAGCAAAAGCGTAAGTTAAACTATTACAGCAACATCTACGTTGTTAAAGATAGTGCGAATCCTGCTAATGAAGGCAGAGTATTCTTATACAGATTCGGTAAGAAGATCTTTGATAAGATCATGGAATCTATGCAACCCGCATTTGAGGATGAGACTCCAGTAAATCCATTTGATTTCTGGAAAGGTGCTGACTTCAAGTTGAAGATCACACGTGTTGCAGGGTTCTGGAACTACGACAAATCTGAGTTTGCTGAGACATCTGTATTAGGTGGATTCAACGACAAAGAATTGGAAGCAATCTGGAAAGAAGAGCACAGTCTAGCAGCATTTACTGCTGATGATCAGTTTAAAACTTACGATGAACTTAAGCAACGTCTTGAGTCTACATTGAAGGGGAACTACTCAAAACCACTTGATGAGGAAGTATTTGGAGAAGAAGCAGAAGCACCAACACCTGTTGCTGCCACACCTTCATTCAAAAAAGAAGAACCTCAGCAAGAGGATACGCTATCGTATTTTGCTCAACTAGCACAAGACGACTAATAGTAAAGGGGTCATACGACCCCTTTTTTATTTCATTTTTATATCTGCACCTGACGTGACCGCAATATCATTCTTTCCTCTATTGATAAGTTTATAATAATTACCAACAAAATCTTCTATTAACTCAGGTTTCACAACCTGTATTCTTTGTTTTTCTGCATTCAAATCATATTCATATTGTGCATATGTTCTAGCAGCAACAGGATTTGATGTAACAGTTGTCGATCCATTGAAATATGCTACTTGAAAGGTTTGTGGAACAACTTTACCCGCAGGGACAATAATATCACCTTTAGCATCCTTAACTTCAGTAGTAACATAATCTCTAGTTGCCATTGGATTAGGATACTTATCATTAATAAATTGCTGCAATTGAATTACAGATTTAGGCCACTGTCCATAGTAATCAACTATGTCATTAATAACAAGCAATGTCCAATTATAAAATGGATTTTTATATAATCTAGTTGCAACATCCTCTGGTTTTTCACCATCACCAACTATAGACTCAGCAAATAAACTTACCTCTGCCTTAAATTCTTTTAGAATTTCTGCACGTCTCCATATATTTCTAATCACTATGTAATCTGGGTCTAATGGTTTTGACCCTATACCGTAATATATTTCTGGTAATTTGTTTAATAAACTCATTAGTATGTTACCCTTCCATTGTGATCTGAGTCTGGATCTCTTGTAAATGTTCCCTCTGATGTAGAAGCAAATAGAATTTTTGAAGTTCTCTTGTCTGTCAACATTGCACCTTCCATATCCACACGTGTAAGTTTTGTTGTTTCCTTGAAAGTAAGTTCCATAGTAACCAGTGGCACTGTTCCATCAAACACTGTCTGTAACTGACCAAAAGGTGTGGTGTTTATTTGTAAATTAGTTAACGCACAAATTTTTGTCTTAGGCATCATAGGATGCTGTATTGGTTCTCCTAATGGTAAACCATTAGTTCCACATTTTACAAATTTAGGAACAAGTGTGAATACATCTGGGAATGTTAGTAGAACTGCACTACCTCTACCTTGCTTTGAGCCAGGATGCATGCCACGTTTGAACCATTCTATAATAGATATAATTTTTTTGCTTTCTTTTTCATTTCTTGCTGCTAATTCAAATCTAAATGAGAACTCTCTACCTTGCATTCTTTGAAAGAATTGTATAGAGTTTTCGTTTGGTGCAAGTCCCGCTAATCCTGCAAGGTTAGTTGGATCTAATTTACTATTAACACCATATAAATTTGCTGCTGTTCCTGCTCCTGATGCTCCAGCTTGAACAAGTTTATTAACATCTACTCCTCCTGCTTTTCCTGCACTAACACCTTTACTTAACCATTGAGTTAACCAACTACCCACAGCACCAATACCAGCTCCTGCACTCACAGTTGTAGTAAATTTTCCAAAATCATCAGCAGCCATTGCTAATGTTCCTAGTTTAAATTCGTTATTCCAGTCTGCACCATACTTATATTGAAACTCGTTTGGTAAAGGTAGAAGACATTTCTTTAACATCAAACCTTTATCTTTTTGATTCTTCAACTGTTCTTTCATATCCAATAGATCACCTATGGATATTTCCTCACCATTTACTTTTATAAGTAAACTTCTATCTATATTTGGATCAGTAATATTTACTTTCCTGACAGTTTTTGTTACTTGGTTTCTTTTACCTTCATTTGTGACCACTTTTTGTGCTTTTACAAGCTCAAATTCTTCATTATATTTTCTCTGCTGACCTTCAGAGTATTCTCCTGCACCATATGCAAATTCTTGCACATCACCTACTGTATCTACAATACTGCTCGCAAGTTTACTTCTTTGCAATGCACCAAGAGCGTCATTTTGAGATTTCGCAACCTTATCCATCGCTTCTTGGTATTCATACCTGTTGATCTCTAAGAAAGATGCATAAGGTATTCTACCAAGACCTACAGGATATTCTAATACTGACATTTCTTGGGACATTATCTATTTCTATGAAAATTTTCTAGTGGTAAAGTGCCGATTAGTTCTACTTCGTCTTCTTTTACTTCAAAAAAGATACGGTCTGCTCTTTTAGGAATGTATTGACGTATAGTTTTTTTAGGAAACCTTTTATTATTTAGTGCCTTTAATCTAGAGTTTGTTGTACGTATATAGTGCACATTTGCACCAATTAGGTTATCTTTCTTATATTCCATAGCATATACAAGTGGATANTCATCCCACTCTTTCAATTTGTCAGCAAATTTAGGATCATACTCAAATGTATAGAACTTACCTACCTCTGGAGTTTCAGTGGCATCATCTAACAATATGTTGAATACCTCTTCTCTAAGTTTTGAGTTTGATATCTTATTNCCTTTAAGTTGTTCCATTAACGCATCAAACCTTGAGTTCTCGTTCGGTGACGAGTTTGAACTCCCAGAGTCTGTCTCTGCAATACTCATTTGCTGCTTCCCATTTTGCTGTGTTTGTGGCAAAGGTTTTTACTTCAGTAATATAAGTCTTGGTCTTTTTCTTTTGTGGTTTAGGACCTTCAACCTGTCTCTTTGGTTTGACCTCAATAAGATATGATTTTACTTTGCCATTCTTCTCTCTCACTTTCATCCAGAAGTCTGGAAAATAACGACGCCATCTATTTGTGACTGGATCCTTGTATGGTATGGCAAGTTCTTCTGACCACCACTCCAATACATTGTGGTTTGTGTCACACCACTTCATAAACTTTCTCTCCCACAAAGAACGGTATACAACACCTGTAGGATCACCTTTATACTTCTTATAATTGATGACTCTGTATTTTCCTTTGTAAGTCACTATAAATACATATATCAAACCATAATAGGTATTTATGGCAACCGTAAGAGGACTACAGAATTTCATGCAGGCTGTTGGCAAGTCTGGTGGTATCTCTGCGTCAAATTTGTATGAATTTCAAATTCAACCAACATCAAAACTCATTGAGTTCTTTAAAAGAAATGTAACAGACTCATTTCTGGACATGGTGGGTAGTGGCAGTCAATTAAATTTACAGTTGCTATGTAATGAAATACAGTTGCCAGGTGTAACATACTCAGCATTTGATGTTAAGTCAGTGCATAAAGGTATTACACAAAAACATGCAACTGCAAAGGTGTATAATGAATTGGATGTTAGTTTCTTTATGGACGGAACATCTATGCCATTAAGATTTTTTAGAGCGTGGCAAGACTATATTCAAAATGGTGTGCATGGTGCTACATCACAATACTATCTAAATGATATACCATATAAAAGAGCATTTGCATCTAATTACTATGAAGACTACGCATGTGATATGATATTGACTAAGTTAGAGAAATTTGAGACCTTTAAAGAAAAGGACGATTCACCACGGACTCTTGATCTAGAACCCAAATACAGAAACGCATGGTCAGCAAGATTAGTAAAAGCATATCCATATACTGTTGCATCTATACCATACTCAGCAGGACCTGCACAACTTGTTAAAGTGACTGTGGGATTTTACTATGAATATAGTGACTTAAAAGTTGATAAGAGACCATTAGCATTCCAATAGGGTGCTATATAATATACTGATTTTATAAATTATGCCATTACCTGAGATTGCGACGCCAATCTATACATTAACACTTCCTTCTACAAAGAAGAAGATAAAGTATAGACCATTCCTTGTCAAAGAACAGAAGTTGTTGATATTGGCAATGGAGAATGAAGATCAAGAACAGATATTAGACGCCATAACAAACACTATACAAACATGTCTACTTACAAAGATGGATGTGAAGGATATGGCATTGTTTGACATAGAATATCTTTTTATGCAAATACGTGCTAGATCTATTAGTGAAGAAGTTGAGATGAAGGTTACATGTCAAGATGATGGTGAGACAACTGTGGATATTAAGTTCATGGTAGATGATATTAAGGTTGAGTTCCCCAAAGGTCATACTAATATAATTAAACTGACTGATGATCTGACTGTTGAAATGAAGTATCCTGATATAGACTACTTCACTAAAGTTAATTTTATGGAGAAGGTACCTGATGAATACGAACTTGTGGCTAAGTGCATCAAAAGAGTTTATGTTGGTGAGGATGATTACACATCTGATTCACTCGAAGAGTCTAAGGCGTGGGTAGAAGGACTTACTAATCAACAGTTTGAGAAAATTCAACAGTTTTTTGAGACAATGCCTACATTAAGGCATGTATTNAAGGTAAAGAANCCTAAGACTAAGGTTGTAAATGAGGTTGTTTTAGAAGGATTATCTGATTTTTTCGTATAGCCCTCTTTCACGAGGGCATCATGACCTTCTATCAGACTAATTTTTCTCTGGTACAACACCATAAATATAGCTTGACAGACATCGAAAACATGATGCCTTGGGAACGTGAAGTGTATGTAAANATGCTTGCACAACACTTACAGAAGGAAAGAGAACGAATCGAACAGGAACGTAGATCCTAATGGAAACAGGAGCAATCGGCAATCTTTTAAAGAACTCCATGCAAAGTTTATTTGCAGGGGTAGCTGGTGCTGTCGTAAAACCTAGCGGTGGTCTTGTACCTGCAATTGTACCTGTTCCTATAGATGATGTTAATACACAGTATGCAAGTGATCTACAGACATACGAACCAGCTGATAAGAAAGAAGATAAAGAAGAAGAACCAAAGAAAGAAGTTAAAGACACTATAGAACAAGTAGTGCCAAGGGTTGCACAACAAAAGAACTTACCCTATAATGTTGAAGTTGAACTAGCAGAAGGAGCAATAGTAAGACGCGACACAGTTGCGAGAGTAGGAGAAGCAGGTCCTGAAGCAGTCATTCCTATCGACAAATATAAGAAATCAGTAGAAGCAATATACAAAGAGGGTGCAGCGTTACTCATCAGTTCTTCTCTTGGTTTCTTAAAGACCTTACCCGCATCCCCTGCTAAGGGTGGTGTAATGTCAGAAGTAAATAAAATTGCTTCTGTATTTGGTATTGCTGAGACACCTAAACCAAAACAAGTTATTGGTTTAAAGAAGAAGTTAGCATGGTGGGGTGGCATGGGTGCTGCCTCTACTGCTACTGCTGTAATAACTGGCAAAGGTGGTGAAGAAGGCGGTAAAAAAGGTGGTGGAGGAGGAAATCCTCTAGAGGGTTTGGTAAGGGGATTCCGAAACCTCCGCAATATGAAGTTAGGTAAAAGACTAAAAGGTTTAAAGAAGTTTAAAGTTGGGAGAAAGATAAGAAATATTGTAGCTGGTGGTAAAAAGGCAACAAAAGGTAT
>FUFK010045742.1_pt1 | contig 10952 bp, 9 predicted proteins | sample 1021851 | NCBI WGS metagenome assembly FUFK01 (sample SAMEA51879418, study PRJEB19060) | metagenome
TTTAAAAATGGCTCANTGNNAGGAGAAATTATTTCAGAATTTANCTGCATTACACTTATTTTAACTTATTTAGGTATCTATACTTGCAAGCGGATAATGTGATTGTTTACATCTTTCTGATACCTACAATAGTTTCGGGCCGCATAACTCTTGGAATAATGAACCAAATTTTGCGAGCTTTTGGGCAAGTTGCTTCTTCTTTTCAGTTTCTTGTTTCTTCATGGACAACGATTATTGAACTGATCTCAATTTACAAAAGACTTCAAGCTTTTGAGGCATCAATTCGCGATCAACCATTACCGCAAATCGATCAAGAATTTATAGAATCTGGTTTAAAAGAGACCTAGTAGCCTTCCACAATTATAACGTCTGCTACGGAATATTCATTTCTTATGGTTTTTGCTTTTTGATATTCTTGGCTCTCGTAACATAATTTCGCAGCTGTGAAATTAGGAAATTCTATTAAAACAGTTCTTGCTTTGCAGGACCCTTCTAGAACCTCCTGAGAACCTCCCCGAATTAAAAATTTGGCGCCAAATTTTGATAATGGTGCTGCGATTGCGTTTCTATAATCCTCATATCCTTTTGCGTCTTTAACATCCACGTGTGCAATCCAGTATCCTTTTGGCAAAGTCGTTTCTCCTAATCCTCGGTATATTTCTGCAAGACGCTCTAAATTTATTTCAGAAGTTAATCTGCTGGCTTTTGATGACATTACATTAATCAAATATTGCAATTAATTTGGTACTATATGTGCAACCATATGAAATCCCACACTTAATTTATAGAAAAATCTTATTGCATGTCGCATTCTACACAGCTCAACTCAAAATTAACTTTTATCCTAAGTAAATTGAGTGAACCAAAATCATTGGATTAGATATGCAAACTAAAAATTTGGCGATAGGCTTGGCCATTCTCTCGACGCTTGGTTTCGCAATCCAAGACATGGTGGTGAAACTCTTAAGTGAAATTGGCTCCTTGTGGCAATTGATGTTCTTACGAGCCATCCTTGTAGTTTTAATTCTGGTAACCTGGACGGTGCTAAAAAAGCGCTCAGATATTATAAAACCAAAACGATTGAAGTGGCCCATTATTCGGGCATTTTTAATGAGTTGTGCATATTCTTTTTTCTACGCATCGCTTCCATTTGCCGCCCTTGCTCAAGCTGCTTCCTGCTTCTTTACCGCTCCAATTTTTACTTGTTTTTTTGCAGCTGTAATACTGAGGGAAAAAATTGGTTTCTGGAGAATATCCTCCATATTGATCGGTTTTTTGGGCGTGATTTATATTATTCAGCCTGGCACTTCAAATATGCAGGCTGTCTTGTTTCTACCTGTGCTGGCGGGTGCCTCTTATGCGCTTGCTGTGGTAATAACGAGAGGGTTTTGTGCGGATTATCCTTCCCTATCGCTTACAATAATTCATAATGCATTTTATGCATTAGTCGGTGCTTTTATGGTAACATTTATTCCAGTGTTACCATTTTCAGCAGAACTTAAAGCTGCAAATCCCTTTGTTCTGTCAGGTTGGGTACAGCTTACTTCAGTCATACTAGTTATGATTGGGATTACATCTCTGACACATATATTAGCGATGACCTCCTCAATAAGAGCATACCAAATAGCTGATAGTAGTTTTGTTGCTCCATTCGAGTACACCTACTTGGTTTTTGCTATATTAATTGATTACATAGTCTGGCAATATCTTCCTAATACTGAGGGTCTCATCGGGTTAACGATGGTTATCAGCGCCGGTGTATTGATTGCAATTAGGGAACGTAGCCTAGCGCGATAACTTTAGAAGAAAACTTTTTTGATTATGCTGCGTGTATAATTGAATGTGTTTTTTATTAATGCTCCGGTTCGTCGCCTATTTCAGCCATCTTTCTTGTAAGCATTTCCTTCATATTTTGAACAATATCTTGATACTTTGGATTTGAATATACGTTAAACAACTCTAATGGGTCTTCTTTGGAGTCGAATAGTTCCCACTCCCTATCCTCTCCTCCATGATTTGTCCCTGGTAAGTCATATCCCTCGTTATACCAGTAGATTAGTTTGTATCTTTGGTCTCTAATGCCATAATGAGAATATGCGTTATGGTCAGGATCCCGATGCATCCAATATCTGTGATAGACTACTGACTGCCAATTTTTTGGAACCTTTCCATTCATAATGGGCATTAAACTGTGACCTTGCATGTAAGTTGGAATTTTGAGTTGAGCCGCATCAAGAAAAGTGGGGGCAAAATCAACATTACAGGCTAAATTCTTACTAATCTGCGCCCCGGCAATTTTTTTCGGAAAACGAGCAAGAAAGGGCATCTGTAGAGACTCTTCGTACATGAATCTTTTATCAAACCATCCATGCTCACCGAGGAAAAAACCTTGATCTGACGTATAGATAACCAGAGTATTTTCTGTAAGTTCATTATCATCCAGATAGTCTAGCAAAACGCCAACACTTTCATCTATTGATGCAATTGTCCGTAAATACCGTTTTATGTATCTTTGATATTTGAACTGGCCCAGTTCCTCTTTACTTTTAAAAGTAAAAACCTCTCCACTGTCCTTATCTATTAATCGTAATTTTGAGACATCATCGGGGTTTGGTATTTTCCTATGAGACATCTCGGGTCGAACCCGTTCACCGACTTCTGAACCACCTTCTGGTTGAGCAAGGCCCAAATCAGCATATTTCATGTCATCTTTAATGCGCATTTTGGCTTCTGCCGCGGCTTTTGCACGATTCTTGTAATTGTCATCAAAGGTTTCTGGTACTTTTATATCCTCGTCAAATAAATTTCGGTTTTTAGGGTGGGGCTCCCATTCTCTATGAGGTGCCTTGTGGTGGCACATCAGAAAAAAGGGTTTGCTCTCATCTCTAGAATTTAACCAATTTATACATTTGGACGTAATTATGTCTGTAACATAACCAAACTCTTCTCTCTCCNTGCCCATCTCAATCATAAACGGGTCAAAATACTCACCCTGACCTGGCAAAACTGACCAAAAGTTGAAACCCTTCGGTTCATGCAATTTACCCTCGCCTAGGTGCCATTTACCAACAATCGCGGTCTGATACCCGCCAGTTTGCAAATGTTTTGCAACGTGCGGTAAGTCGTTATCCATGTGTGTATCGAGTGTTTTAACAGAATTCACATGATTGTATGTACCAGTTAAGATCGCTGCACGGCTGGGTGTACAAATTGAATTTGTAACATAACAGTGGTCAAATCTTACGCCTTCATGGGCAATTCTGTCTATATTAGGAGTATCATTTAACCCGCCACCGTAGCTACTAATAGCCTTGGCCGCATGATCATCGGCCATTATGAAAAGTATGTTTGGTTTTTTTGTCAACGTTAAACCGTTCCCTTATTGCGTTCATCGACACTAACTATAAATGGTCCGCCAAGCTTTGATAAACCATTTTATCTTTTCTTTCTAATTTTGTGATTGCAATACTTAATTTACGAAGCACCGGCGGTTATCCTGTTTTTTGAGTTAAGTTGGAAATTACTGATTTATTAACTGCGGCAAACTGGAGCTTTCTTTGAAGAAAATTTGCACTAACTCCCGTGATGAGGAGAAAACACATGAAAAAACTTTTCGTACTAATTTGTACTACATTATTTTTGGCGCAGCCTCTCTTTTCAGCTGGTTACGGGAGTAGCGATACATCATCTTCGGGATCCAGTGGNAAGGANAAAAAAGCAGATCCTTTTGCAAACGTTTACAAGCTTATTGATCTTGAAAAATTTACCGAGGCGCATAACGCNCTAAAACTTNTNAATGTTCCGACAAAGCAAGCTGACAAGTTTAATTTGTTGGGCTTTACTGCCCGTAAAAGTGGTGATTTAGAAACTGCTAAAAGTTACTACTTNAGGGCTCTGGAGATTAATCCAAAGCACGTTCGTGCTCTTGAATATCAAGGGGAGTTGTTTCTTCAGCTAGGCAAAGTTGCAGACGCTAAGCAAAATCTTGAAAAAATTCAACGGATTTGCTGGCTTCCATGCAATGAAGAAAAGCAGCTCGAAGAAGCTATCGAACTCGCTCTAAAAAATTAAGACTTTACAAGTATTCTTCANCATTGGTTTCAGTATTTAGTCAGGGGTAAGATGAATTTGTCAGGCTATGGCTGCAGTTAAATGCTTTTGTNGGTAATTAGTTCACTATTGCTTATTAATCTTGCCTCAATAAGTTATGCTGGGTCCGAGTGTGATCAGTTGGCTGCGCTGGAAGCTGATCCGCTTTCAGTTTCGGCACCCGTAAACTTTGCAGATCTTAAGGCTGAAAAAGTTATTGCCGCTTGTTCAGANGCCATNATTACTAGCCAGGAAAAAATGGAAAAGGCTCGNTTCACNCTTCAGCGTGCTAGGGGTTATTTTCGCGCTGGAAACGCCGTCGCCGCATTNAANGATTTACTCGTGGCGTATGATCTAGGTTATCCTGCAGCATCTTTTGGACTNGCAACGGCACATTTTCTTGGGGATGGTGTAGAAAAGAACGTTTCGCGAGCTGAAACACTTTTTTTAGAGTCGTATCGTGAGGGAGTGACATGGTCTGCGCGTGGTCTAGCTCTAATATATAGTGAAGTCGGTTCTCACTTATATGACGCTGAAAAATCAATTTTATGGGAAAATAAATTCAATGAAGAAATTAATTAACGTAATACTGTTGTCNTTAGGTACTATAGGTTTTTTTTCATTCTCGGTTGCTCAAAGTTCATCCGAACTAACATTTGAGATTATTGCAGCAGGAACAGGTGAACAGGCAAAGCCAGGTCAAAGGGCGACCCTTCATTATATTGGGAAATTGGAAGATGGTTCAGTTTTTGATAGTTCGCGTGACAGAGGTGAGCCGTTTTCATTCACCCTAGGTGCTGGGCAAGTTATTCAGGGATGGGAGCAAGGTGTTCTCGGAATGCAAATTGGGGAGATCCGAACCCTTAATATACCACCAGAATTAGGTTATGGAGAAAGAGGAGCGGGAGGGTCTATCCCACCCAACGCTCGGTTAATCTTTGAGGTAGAACTCCTGTCTTTGGATAATCCTCCAAAACTAGAGCATGCAAGTGTGTTAGAATTTAAAGATGCTCAGCAAAAAGGTCAGTTAATAATTGATATCAGGCGACCAGAGGAGTGGGCTGAAACTGGCATTTTAGAAGGNGCACANACTATTACTGCCTTCACAGAAAGTGGTGCTTTACATCCTGATTTTCAGCGCAAGTTTTTTCCATTAATCGGAGATGAAAATACTCCCGTTTACCTTTATTGTAGGACTGGAAATAGAACAGGTACTTTAGGTAACGCTCTTGTAAATCAAGTCGGTTTAAGGAATGTAACTCACTTGAAAACAGGGATCGTTGGATGGAAGAAAGACGGACTCATAACTGTGCCTTATAAATCAGATTAGTTAATTCTTAGGTATTCAANATTTAAAACTGTGGCGAATGACACCCAGGCAAGGTATGGCATGAACAAGTATGNNGCTATCTTGTCTATNTTGTACGAACTTACAGTGTAACAAAGTATCGTGATCCACAGGAATANAATTAACANNAGCGCNCCCAAAAGATCATAGGCCCCAAAGAATACTGGTGTCCATAAAGTATTCAGGCANAGCTGTAGGGCCCACAGTGCGTAAGTTATACCCTTCAAATAATGAGGTTCTGTATTGATGATCCTAAACGCACTAGTTGCAATAAAAATGTAAAGAATTGTCCATACCGGTGGGAAAAGCCAGGAAGGTGGTGCAATGCTGGGCACGATCCATCCGTTGGCATTCAGATCTCCAGCAAACCACACCGCNCCACTTGCCGCAACAAATGTTGAAGCATATAATAGGANCCAAGTCAGTATGTTAATATATTTTTTCAAGAACTTTATTTATTGAGACGAATTCATAGCAATCTAGGGTGTGCCGTATAGAAGTCCATAAATTTTGATAAGTCACAGCTTATCTACGCTTTTGCANTTCTCGAAGCCTCGATGATAAAATCGCCATTACTCCTCTTACAATCATATCGCCTTCGTCAAGTTTCTTCTCAAATTCTTTTTGTGATACAAAAATTACTATACAATCAGTTAGTGCTTTTGCGGTTGCCATTCTCGGCGCAGTATCGATTACGCCCATCTCACCAAGTATTTCATTGGCTTTTAAAATAATATCTGGTTCGGCCATTTCTTTATTTGTTGGAAAGTATATTCCGACCTCTCCCGATCCAACAATATAAAGGCCATCAGCAGGCTCACCAGCTTTGAAAATGGTTTTGCCTGGTTTCATCTCAATCTTTTTCATTCACAACTTCAAAACCTGTCCATCTTTTGCCAGCTGGATACCACTTGGTAAACTGTTTCCAATTAAATCCAATTCAGCATCTGTTCTGTAAGGAGCGTGGTGCGAAATTATAATCTGTCCACAATTTATATCTGAAAAGAATTCCACGCCCTGCTCAAGAGAGGAATGCCCCCATCCAGCCTTTGATTTTAACTCTTCTTCGGTGAACATTCCGTCCCAGATCACAATATCAGCATTTTTTGAAAAGTTTTTTAACTCATCAGCCTGAGACGTTGTAAATTCGTTATCGCAAAGAAATACACATTTCTTATCACTTGTTGTTACACTATAACCATAACTTCCCCCGGGGTGGTTTAACTTAATTGCTTCTATATCTAAACCTCCTTTCATCGTCCTCTGAGCTTCACTGAAATTTGAAAAGGTCACGTTATCTAAGTTATCAAATAGGTCTAGGGGGAAAAAAACTCCAGAAAAATANCGTCTAATAATTTTGTTTAACTCTTTTGAGTTAACCAACGCGCTAGAAATAAAAGTNTTCGTCTCTGGCTTTAAAAGATATTTGTTGAAAGCTAAACCCTGCAAATGATCGTGATGAAAATGACTGAAGAGAACTAGTATATCTTTATTGGGGTTCAAAATCGCATTTTGGAACCCTGAGCCGGTATCAAAAAATATTTGAAATTCATCCGTAACCAGTTCGAAGCAGGTGGTATTCCCACCGTATTTCATCATTTTACCAGATGAGATTGGAATTGATCCTCGGCAGCCATGTGTAATGAGTTTCATAACTGATAAACGGAGTTTATTGAAAGAACTGATGCTATTAAATTTTTATTTTCCATGCTCTGGATAGTATTCCAATTTATCTAAAACCGTCAATCACATGCCAATNCGTTTGATTATAATTTAATCAATTTCTGACCAGTNTCCGATATCCGACTTATCTTTANACACAAAACACTNGAGGGCATTCAGTTNTTGTTGCAATCCATTATTTATGCAATNTATTGTGNNNAGGTCTCTTTNTTAATATCGCAGGATTTTTATATGGAACGGAAACTTTGCACTATANTAGCGCTAGATGTTGTTGGGTTTAGTAAAATGATGGCAANNGACGAGGANCAAACGTTAAAGGTTCTCAANANTAGGCGGGAATTTATCGATGCATGCATAAAAGATCACGGGGGGAGTATTTTTAATACGGCAGGTGACAGTGTTTTGGCTGAATTTTCAAGCCCAGTCAGAGCTGTAGAGTGTGGAGTTCAAATACAGAACAAATCGATGGCCATTAATGCAGAGAGTGACGAAAAGGATCAGATGCGGTACCGAGTAGGCATTAATATTGGTGATGTTATGGTGTCTAATGATAATCTATTTGGAGATGCAGTAAATATTGCAGCACGTCTGGAAGCACAAGCAATCGCCGATGGAATTTGTATTTCAGATAATATTTATGATCTGGTAAATTTGAAAGTCAAAGTTTCNTATGAAGATGCNGGAGAATTAGAGTTAAAAAATATTGGCCGACCTATAAAGGCATACAATGTATTGAAATGTAAAGGCGCTACANGAGGGTTACGCAGTGATGACGCCGNNCCACAGGTAAAAATCGAGAGTGCAGAACCAGGATCATTGGCTGTGATGCTATTTAAAAACCTCAGCAGTGATGAAGACCAAGAATATTTTTGCGAGGGCTTTTCAGAAGATCTAATATCGGCATTTTCTAGGTTCAAAAAACTTACAGTAATAGCCAGCAATGCAACCTTTGCTTACTCTGGTAAAGATAAATCTCCTACTGTTGTGGGCCAGGAGTTAGGCGTGCGTTATATCTTGGATGGAAAAGTAAGGAAAATGGGACAGAGAATGCGAATTTCGGCGTCCCTTATTTCTGCTGAAGATGGTGCTACACTCTGGTCGCATAATTTTGATACTACACTGGATGATATTTTTGATATTCAAGATGAATTAGTCGAAACAATTGTTTCAAACATTGTTGGTAATGTGGAAAGAGATCAGGTTAAAAAATTGGCAAATAAAAAGCCAGAAAAAATGGAAGCATATGATTTAGTTTTGCAAGGTTTAGAATATCACCGTCGAAGTTCGGTCAGTGCGCAAAATAACAAGAAAGCTCTTAGCTTGTTTACAAAAGCCACTGAAGTAGACCCAAATTATGCTAGAGCCCATGCNTGGAAAACTTGTTCTCTTGCAAATAATTCAGAGTGGTTTCCAGATGATATGCCCGAAAATTGGATGAACGAGGCATTTTCATCGGTTAACAAGGCTATCGACCTGGACCCAAATGATCCGGAAGCACACAGAATATTAGGTGCAGTAAAACTTTTGTTTGAGGGTGATTTTGAAAAGGCGATATTTCATCACGAGAAAGCAATTGAGATATGCCCCAGTGATACCTATCACATTGCTCGTTATGCGGTTCTGCTTTGTTATTTGGGAGAGCCAGAAAAAGCAATGGAGCAAATTAAAAGGGCGATGCGAATTGATCCATTTTGCTCTGATTTAGTCCTTGAGACCGAAGGCTTATGCCATTTTGTTTCCGGTGATTTCGAAAGTGCTATCGCCAGTTTTAAAAAGATGCAGATAGAGACTAGAACAAGTCTCTTTTATACGGCAGCTTCCTTGAGAAAAATTGGAAAGTCTGAAGATGCTAAGAAAGTTTTAAAAGTTGCTCAAACTGAGAGTGGAATGGAGAATGAAAAATTTGTTTCATCACAACTTTTTCAAAGAGAAAGTGATAAAAGTTCTCTATCGGGTGCGTTAGAAGAGATTCAGGCTAGTCTATAACTAATTGTCAAAAACCACTATGTATTGTGAGTTTAAACAATCGGAGTTAATATAACGCAATATTATGATTTTTGCACTATTTGGTATCATAGCAATTCTTTTAGTATTTATTGTTTTCTCTGCAGCAAGTCGCTCCGAGAGAACAAACAAATTCATTTGGCCTTTTGCCTTATGCTTTGTATCTTTGTTAGTTTTTTTGGGATACTTGGCTAGTTGATCTAAATCAATAAAAATGACAAAAGCACTGGCGTAATGAAAGTTGTAAGGAAAGTAGAAATTACAACAAGACCCGCAACAGCCTCAGAGTCTGCACCATATTTTTCGGCCAGAAGATAGGATGTNACTGCAACNGGCATAGACATTTGAATGACCAAAACGGCAAAGGCCTCATNAGGCAGATTAAATTGATAACCAACTCCTATCCCTGCAATAATACCTATCATGATTTTTGATANACTTATGCCAAGTGTCTTATAGGCTAAGCTGGTTTTTAGACGTGCGACTGCAACTCCTAAAGTAATTAGCATTAGGGGAATAGCCATNTGAGCAATTAGGTCTAATGCATTCGTTAGAATTTTGGGTGTCTCCCATCCATAAAACATGAATAAAAGTCCTAGTATTGTTGCAGGCACTAAAGGTTCTTTGAGTGGTTGCTTGAGAGAGCCAGTGCCAGAAACCACCCATAGACCAAATGTGAAGGCAACAATACTTGTGAATGCAAAAACTATTACGGCATATCCCAAGCCATCTTGGCCAAACGCTAGAAAACATAATGGTAAACCTAGGTTTCCGGTATTTCCAGAAATTAAAGGCATAAGAAAGGTACGCAAATTTAGTTTGAAAATAAATGTAAATACTAACGCTATTGTACTCACTAATGCGTATGCTGCGCATACTACGATTATCATTTCACTCAAAAACTGGGGATTTATTGTGTTCTGTGTTAGAGAGGTAAAAACTAAAGCTGGAACGGCTAGGGTCATTGCAAGCCGAGTAACAAACTCAACTCGATATTCGAAGCCAAACTTTACCCAAGAATAACCTAATGCGGCAAGCAGAAATACTGGCGTGACGACCTCTAAAACTGTAAAAAAAATAATCACATGAAACTCAATCGCAATACTGAAGAAAAGTACCTACAAACAAGTATAAGGAAAGTAAATCGCGTTGGAGTTAAATAATCGTAGGAGGTGGTTTCAAGCGTTTACCTGACACTGCGTTCGTTATAATCGCTAATAATAAAACGCCACCGCCAAAAAGAGTGTTGTTAGAAGCAAGTTCTCCGAGAAAAAGCCAAACCCAAACTGGACCAAGAACAACCTCTGCCAAAGACAATAAAGTTAAATCTGCTGCCGATAGAGCTTTAGAACCGATTGTATATAGTACAAGGCCACCACCAACTTGGAATATTCCCATTGAAAATGATATGGCAACATCTTGAAAGGAGAGAGAAAGAGACTGTTTTAAAAACAAACAAATCAAAAAAGTAATAATTATTGCAAAACAGCCAGACAAAAATACTGAGGGAAGCATTTCATCATCTTTTCCCCATCTTAGCGCTACCGAAAAAATGGCAAAGCCCATTGCAGAGCCTAATGCTGCAAGGCTTCCAATTAATGAAAATTGAGTGGATTGATCAGCAAACATGTATGCTATCCCNCCCATTGCAACAATTACCGCACACCATGTTATTTTCCGTACTTCTTCACCGAGAAATAGATTTGCCAGAATAGCTGCAATGAATGGTGCTGTCGCAAATAAAAGCATTGCGTTTGCAACGGATGTTGTTTGAATAGCAAAAATGCCGCCAGCATAAGCTGCTACTAAAGATAACCCGCCAATTATT
>FUFK010074415.1_pt1 | contig 10952 bp, 27 predicted proteins | sample 1021851 | NCBI WGS metagenome assembly FUFK01 (sample SAMEA51879418, study PRJEB19060) | metagenome
GATTTAGGTAATCTTTCTCCCTTTCTTTGCAACTGCAAAGATTCTTTCCTAGCACCATCAGCAGCAGAAGCTATGAACGCATGATGAATTTGTTTAGTTTCCAACTCACGTTGTTTTGATGGATCTAGATTGTCTTTGTTAATGTGAGTAAACAATCTACGAGTATGCCTACGATGTTTTTTGATGCCAGCATTAGCTTGTTGTGCAGAATAATCTACACCCTCTTTATCAGTAAGAACTCGTAAAGATTGATCCTTATAAACCTCTTTAATAATTAGAGGTCTATTGATTGTTTCACGTAGTTTCATTAGTTTTTCGATGACTTTTACCATGCTGAAATCATCCCATTCTCTGTCTGGGAAAATGCTGTAGTAAAATTCTTTGACTTGATCGTGGGGTACAAGATCTCCTTTTTGAAGACCTTGCCAATCGATACCACTTATTCTTGGATTTTCTGTCATTAGTCAGCCATCTCCACTAGTTCAGATGCAGAGAATCTACCAAATCTTGGCCTCCATGTACCTAATCCTTCAGCTTTACCAGCCATAGCAATGATTCTATTTAACTGAGATACACTTAATATCTCATCGTCAACCATTAGTTCAAAAGTACATTTCCAATCTGGAAATAACAATCTCTGAACCCAAACACCTCTTGATGTAAATGCTGTATTAGAGAAGTAACTTTGGTCTTTTGTGTACATTTCTAAAGCATCTTTTGATCCTTCATATTCGATTAATGGATCATTAGTAACAACAACAGAACGAAGAACGTCTTTACCTAACTTCCATTTGGTAGCAGCGTTTCTTAGACAACGCAAGAAGTTAGCACCTGGCATATATGGATCAGAGAATCCATCAAATTCGATAGAGTTTTTAGTTTCGTTAACTTTAACCTTACCTTCTTTTTTCCAATATCCAGAAAAAACCCAATCTAAAGCACGAAGGCAAAGATGATCTTCATCGTTTTTCTTTTTCTTACTGGAGAAGAATGCTTTTTGTTTTGCTCCTTCACCTAATGGATCAGAGTTTTGTACGTTTGAACAAAGAAGTCCAGCAGTTCCATGAACTGTGACTTGATAGCTATTAAGTGCCATAATAAAAGTTTCCTTAACGGAGTGAAAGTTTAAATCCTTAACGGACTTTTTTATATTAAACATATATTATTTATATGTCAAATTTATATTATTTATGTTACAAAATGAGAATATTTGATATAATGAATTTGGCTGTGAGATTTAGCCTAAAGTAGATAAGTTACTTGGAAGGGGCTTATCTACTTTATAATTATTTTGGTGGACAACTTAAGCCCGTGGGTTGTCTACTACTCTAAATGATGTTAATGTGATATATAAGCAACCAGACCCATTATCAAATCGTTAAATCGGTCACTGCTCTGTTGGAGCGTCAGTTGCTTTTTAATTTGTGAGTATGTGGAATAACTTGATTTGGTGGGATAGTGACAACAATATCTTCACAGGTAACAGCACTAGGAGTATTAGGTTTGAAAGTAACACCTAGCTTTGCCTGTTTTGCACATTGCTCCAAACGATATAAACTGATTTCCATTTTAGTTTTCTTTATTAATAATTTTTGAGCTTCTATATTTACTATTGTTGCTTCATGGCAAAGAGCAGGAGATTTTCCTAGTGGAATATTTATTTGAGCAGAGATACCATAATTTAAGTTAAAATTTTCCTTTTCAAATCTGGGAGTTTCTTGGACATACTTTATTTCTCCAGTAGTCTCGTCATAAATATTTTGTCTGGTAACAGTTTCTCTAGGTAATGAAAATGTATGTGCATCTGTTACATAAGGAGTAATTGTAAGACTAGGAGAGGCACAGACAATACCTTGACTCATTCTGAAAGATGGCATAGCTGATGGAGTTATCATGGTTGCGTTGTTATTTACAACACCTTGAGCATTAGAACTAGGACTTGCAACTGTTGTATTAGCAAAAACTTTTGTAGGACAGAGAAGTAAAGCTATTGCCCAAAGGTAGTTGTAGTTTCTGTTGTTGTACTTGAATTTATTGTTCTTGTTATTGTGGTTACTGTGTCTAATCCTGGAGTGATTAGAGTCTCTTGAAGAGAGAAGGCTGCTCCACCATTTGTTATTTTCCATCTTGGTACAGCATCTAAGTTTGGCGAAGTCCAACTAAAATTTACTCCTCCGATTGTCTGTTCTGTAAGAGTTGTAGCTGTAGGGTTGATATATCCATTGAGGTCGGAACTTTCAATATTATGTCCTGATGCAGAATATGAATATCCTGTCCGATATTGATGGCTTGTGATAGTTTCATTTATTACTGATTCAGAGGTTGAAGAAGTCTGACTTGTACCACTACGAAATTGTGGCACGACAGGAACCGCTAATGTCCTTACAGGTAATGCTAATAAAACTAACCAAAAAAGTCTAGTCAATCGTAATAGTGACTTTTGTAGATCCTATACAACTTGTACCCGATCCACCTGCGGTACAGGTATGGATTCCAGAACTCACTGACGTTAAAGCGAGAGATCCAGCAGTACCGCCTGATCCAATAGTAGTCTGACCACCTAATACTGGTAATGCTGCAATACCCGAACTAGGAGTTACAGCAGATGGTGTATCATCTCCCATAATTACCGACTCCGTTTTTGAGAACGCTGATCCTGCTGTTGTGATGGTTGTATCTGTTTGAATCATAGCTGGCACTCCGTTGGATAACGAGCCAACATTGATCCCTCCTATCTTTCCTGATGTTGTGGTATCTCCTACAGTTACAGATGGTGTAATATTATTTCCGCTAAGACTATATGTAGTTCCTACCTTATTGGTTACTACATAAGGCATATCCACACTAATTTGTGCAGAAGTAACAAACTCTTGCTTTATGTCAGCATAAACAGGTGTTGTAGCAAGCAATAATAATGGAAGTAGCTTTTTCATTTTTTAGGTTTGGGTTCGATTACTTCAGCACCTTCAATTTTTATAGGTGTTATTACCCTTATAGTCTGCACTAAAGCATCTTTTTCTGCAAGTTTAGCTTCCTTTTCGTCTTTATCACTACGTTTTTTAGCTCCATCTAATCCAAATGTTGCAAGTGCTCCAGTTAGCAAAGAAGCAGGAAATGTAATGTCTTTTGGTTCTCCACTATATCCTGGAATATAAACGTAGTTTAAAGTAACGATAAATCCACTCCAAACAACAACCCCTAAACGAACAAAAATTCCAATGATTTGTAATTGCTCTTCTTTATCATCTAAACCTTCCTTAAGTTTTTGAAAAGCATTTTTCTTTTTTTCTTCAGCCATAACAAAAAATTTTAGTCATACTAAACATAACTATAGCTTAAATTCATGCCTGAGATATATGCAGCATTAATAGGAGTCGGAGCTAGTGCTTTTGTCATGGTATTATCTAACGTCAGCAATAGACGAGATAGAGATATTGTTGAATTATTTAATCGAATAAATAGATTAGAAAGAGCCGTAAGTCGTATAGAAGGTCAAAACGATTAATTTTTGATATGTTTGGAATGTAACACATACTTTTTTTATGTATAAGATTCTCAAACCAATCTTAATGACCTTTTTAACAACAACTGCTGTTAAAAGGTTAGTTATTGATTTATTAAAATCAATAGCAAAACAAACTACAAATACTTTAGATGATAAAGCAGTTGCAATTTTAGAAAAACAACTTTTTCCTTAAAATGAAAATTACTAAATTTCTCAACATTGACATCGAACCAGCACCTTTAGAAATGAAATTAGATGTTGAAATGCGTTGTAGAGAAATAATGGCAAGTAATGAAATTAATGATATTAAAAAATATTGTACTCATCTTGTAAGACATAAATTAGAACAAGATGTGTTTTTAGCTTCTATGTTAAATAGATTGATTGAACTAGAAGCTGCTGCTGTAGTAAAAGAGGTTAGAGAACAAAAGAAAACTAATCCGATAAAGAAGTTTTTTCATATTCCCTGATCTCTTCATCAGTGAAGTCTCTAATAAATAATTTATCAATCTTGTCAATTTCATAATTAAATTTAAGGATTGCAGTTCTTATGTGTTCTGTAACCCAACGACCTTCATCATAAACCACTTGAGCCTTACCATTTTCTTTGATAAAAACATAATGATCTTGTCCTTTCATTTGGATTTCCAAAAAATTCTTTTCTAAATTTTTACGTCTTATTTCTTTAAGTTTGCGTAATTTTTCTACTGATTTTCTTACTGATTTCATTTTTCGTAGGTAGAAGGTGGTGGTGTAATCCAATGACGCACACCATTGATAATTTTAAAATGAATATTTAGTAAAGGATCTCTAACTAAATAACTATTTGTTTTTTGTTGCATGATAAAAAAGTGAGGACTTACATTGACAAATCTTACAAAACCAAATGCCTCGTAATTAGAAAGGTAATAAGTCTGCTGACGGATCTACTTCTATCTTTTGTGGATTAATGTTACCAAATACTCCGTACTGTCCTTCCATCGCTTTAGAGAAGATTTGAACACATTGAGTTTTAACTTTTTGTTTTTTTGCAAAATCATAAACTTCGCCTTCTTTAGCTTTTGTATTTACAAGGTTTTGTAAATGATCTATTAAATGAGTAACAGAGTCAACAGGAATTGTTAAATTCAAAACTTGTTGTCCTTCGTTAAAACGATCATCGCCAATATTCCATTTGATTGGAAGTGGTAGTGCTGGATTAAAGTCAGCCATAATTAATTAAAAAATTTGGTTAGTAAAGTGTTAAAGAATGAATTAAAAGAAATTTTATTTTCTTTACAATGATTCTTTATTTTAACAGCAAGGTTGTCATTGGTTCTGACACTAAAGATGTTTTTGTTCCAATCTTTTTTACGTTGCTGTTTGCGGAGAAGAAGTTCTTTTATGATTTCTTCTCTCGCATTAGTAGAAGTTTCATCTGGTGTCATAAGCTCTCGTCTATCTTGGATATTTCAAGAGCAAGAAACTCTCCTTGTTCATCAGTAGTAATATGTCTGGTAATCTTAGTGTCTTTAATACCAAACTTCTTTCTAAAAGATTCAACAATTCCTTTCATCTTCTCAGGTTGTGATTGATGTAATTGTGAGAGTTTATCAAGAATAGTTATCTTTGCTTCTTTGCTGATAGGATCAGGAAGTTTCTCTAAAACAGAAGTAGGCTCTAGCTTTTGATTAGGTTTTGTAGGAGTTTTTGCTACACCTGTTTTTGGTGGTGGTGTTTTCATTAATGAATTACCATCATCATCATCATTAGCTAGTCCATAGACAGAAAGTAATCCATATCTACGGGCATAGGTCTGTGCTGAACCTGCCTCTTGATGTGCATTTTTTACGTTACTTGGAATTTTAGGAACAGGAAATCTGCTGACTATGGGTTCATCTCCAGAAACGTGCATCAATTTTGTGATGACTATTGTAATAATCTCCCCTTCGGGAGTAATAACAAAGTCATTCAACTGCGTATGACAAAGACCAAACTCTGTAGCTGGTTGAACAGCAAGTAGAGCTTGAGCCAATGTAGTGTATTTGCTTTTAAAGAATGGATTATTACCATCTAAACCAGCAGCGTGATGCTTTTGCTGGAAAGCGTTTAGTGCTTCAACTAAGGTCGAAGGCTGTTTAGTGGTCATTAGTAATTGTTTACTTAATATGTATATTACATGAATATCATGTTTACTGCAAGGCAGCTTGTAATAATGTATTGAATTGTTCTGGGGTCAACACCATTCGCCATTGCCCTCCTCTAAACCTGACCATACTGGCAACGAAGTCTACACCTGCATTTTTTCTTTGTGTTTCTACTTCTCTAGGTTTAACAAGACAGGCTTGTGATTTATCTTTCCAATCTGCTACCTGTATTACACAGTTTGGTACACCATGAATATCTCCGACATCTCCTGGAATCCCTGCTGATAGATTACGTTGACATTCAAAACCAGTAATCTCTGTTAAAAGTTCTGCTGCTTCTCTTTCAGCCTTATCTCCTTTTCTTTTTTGTGGGTTACTCAACCTTGTAACTCCTTTATGCGGTTTTTTAAGTTTTCAAACCTTACACAATATTCTTTATCTGTAATTTCTTGTGCAAACCATAAATCCGAAAGATGTCCTATCTCATTATTTAATTTTGTGATTAAATATTTTTTTCTTCGATCAAGTTCTTTATATAGACATCTCATTTTTTCTTACCCCATTTTCTCATAACTTTACTTTTAAGTTGTTCTTTTTTCATTCTTGATATTTTAAAGAAAACATCATCAAGATCATCTATTATATTGTCAAATTCTGCCTGATCTGACATCTCTAATGATCTTTGAAAGTTAACAATAGAAGCTCTGATAAGTTTTAGGTCATGTCCTGAGACATCAAGTATATATCTCATCTTTTAGTCCACTCCGAAATAAGTTTTCTTAGCTCCTCGATACGTTTCTGAGCAGCTTCTATTCTTTGTTCTTTTGTCATCAAAATAATTCCTGTTTAGCTTCAAACTTTTCCCATGCTTCCTGCCATGCAGTAAGACATCTTTCTGTTGGTTGATCTATGTTTAAGATACATCTACCTTCAAATGCCCAGATCGTATTACATACATCTGGAACTAAATCATAATTTAGCTTCAACATCTCAACATAACAACCAAGTTGTTTATCAGTTGAATAAGGTTCTTGCCAATACATATCTAAATCTTTGATATGTAGTAATCCATCTTTTTTTCTTTTTTTTAAAAAATAGCTGTATTTACCTTTAGTCTTTAAATCAATCAATCTAATCTGTTTGGTCTTAGTGTCATAGCCAAGAAGATCAAGTTGACCACCAACTGATTTATCAGGTATCGACATCATGTGTTCAACTGCCATTGGTTGAAAATGTGTGAACAGTTCATGTTCTAGTAAAGGTTCAACCCATGCACCATACTCATCAACATCAATCTCTCCACTACCTAACATCTTTTCAGCTAGACATTCATGTACTTTCTCCCCCCTGGGTTGCCATTGAAATCTCCACTTTTCAATGTTTTCTTTATCTTCTTCACTTAAGTCATTACAAACTTCAGTAGTGGAATAAGATAACCATTGTTTTGTTTCTTTGTTGAGATACCTATGTGTAGCTTCATCTCTAACAATGGGTAGTGGTTTTAGTAGTTCGATAGTTTTCATTAGAAGTCGTATTCTGGTAAGTCTTTTGGATCAATAATTTCTATTTTCTCCTTTTTAGGTTTTGGTTCTTCAACCCTAGCAAGATTTTGATATTCGACACCTTGATAACCTCGAACATATAGTGGGTGTCCATTACAGGTATCGACAACTTCTTTCCAACCTGGAGATGGTTTATCTAAATCTTCTAAAGTCCAGTAACCTTTTTTAATACCATCTTTCAGAGTTTTTATTACTGATATGCGATCAAATGCTTTTTCCATTAAGATTCTCCATTCATAGCTTTGTCTAAACCTAGCTCTTTTAAAGTCGGTGGTAAATCTGAATCACTAGCTCTAAATACTTTTTGATTTGGGTGGTTTTTTGGTTCTTCTGCAAACTTAGATTGCTTAACAGGAAATAAATCTTTCCAGCCACCTGTTATTGCGTTCTCAAGAGCTTGTTTTCTGTCTTGTGTAGGAAATGACCTTAACTTCTTAAAGATACGATTAGAAACGCTTGTAGTACAAGTTCCTTTATTTTTATGTCTTATACTCCACCATTCAATTAAAAGATCAGCATATTCTTTTAAATCATCAGGAATTAAATCTGCTGTAATTGTTGGTGTTGCAAATGGATCAAGTTCCAGTTTTACAAGAGGTGCAGCTTTTCTCCTGGATTTTACATTCATAGCTTTTCTTATCAAGATTCTGATAAGACCTGCCCTTGATGTTTCTTCATCTCGGTTCTGATCTAACCAGAATATTAATTCTGGATCTAAATACATTGTCATTTTTACCTTGTTAGGTTTTGCCATTCATAGTACCTTTCTATTATTTATATATATAGCATGCTAATGTCTGTGTCAAGCATTACATAGTGTCTTAATATGTTGAAACTCTAAAAATTCTTCTCCTTATCCTTATACATATATGTATATATATATATATATATTATTAATACATACATGTTATTAATACATACATATATAGTTCTTATAAATAATATTTATATACTTAATAATATTCTTTTTCTTTTGGTTCTTTTCTTTTTCTTAAAACATTTTCATTCATAGTTGTTATTATACCTATTTGCTAGTATATTAATATAAGTTTGCCATTCATTATGAATAAGAATTTAAAAAGAATTAGCGTTTCTGTTGATGAAGATGACTACCAGGAATTGAAAGACCTTTCAAGAGCAGGACTTTCAGTTGGTTTTTTAATTCGTGAAGCTATACATGATTTTATTGCTAAAACTAAAAAATAATTATTGTTTAGAATATTTACCTTTTTCTATCAACCAATCAAATTTATCTATCATCTTTTTACAATTCTGGCATTGTAATGCTGACCAAGATAAGTGATATATCTGACCTAAAGAATTACATTCAGGGCATTTTATTACTGCACCTGAGTATCTTTTACATCTTGAGTATCTTGTTATTGGTACAAATTCAGTCATTTTTTATTTCCTCCCAATCATTAAAATCCCATTCTGAAGTATATTCATCTAACACTTCAAATGAATTTATATTTTTTTTAGCTTTAGCTTTTGCTTCTTCTATTGAATTAGCATCTACTTCTATTTCAAAGTAGTTGATTTCCGCACAGGTAATTTTAAATGTTTTCATAATCCATCATGCCATTTTGTACCAAAGCTACTCATCATTTCATCATCAGTAGGTTCATAATTAACATAGGGTGTTAGTTCTCCTGACTTACATAATTCCTGATCCCACCATTCTTCTATCAAATCTCTATCGTTAACAATAGAGTATGGTTCATCAGAATCTAAACATAAATCTGTAAACCATTCTGTAAATAAGTCATAAAAAGATTCATCAACATCAAATTCTTTGCAGATTTCAATAGCTTTATCTCTACAATGTTCATAAAATTGTTCAGATAAATATGCTTCATCATTTTGAGACATAACTTCATCTGGTAATGGGTTATCAATCATTTATAAATCCTCCTTTATATCTAAAACATTACAATCAATATCCCAACTAACTGCTGAGTTATCAATATTGTTTTTAGCTAGTGCTTCGCTGATTTCTTCAGCAATATATTCTTTTACTCTATCTGGTAAAAGAGTGTAAACATCAATTTTCATAAGATTTTCGGTAACGAATTTTCGTTTTTAAAATACTGGACTTACATAACTAAGAATATGATCTAGCAACTAGAGGGTCTAATAGTTAATGCCAGTAAATTATTCCACCCGTTTTAAAAAGTGAGATAACAAAATATTCATAGCTTTTTCTTTTTCATCTATACCTGATTCTTTATTTGTATAAATTTTCTTTTGATCTAAATATATTTGATATTTTAAATCTATTTTATCTTGTCTTTTATCATGTATTTCTATCTTATTTTCCTTATCCCATTCTTGTATATCTGATTCATTTACGACTATTTCATACCAATCATAAAAGGTACTCTTATGAACACCAGTAAAACCTTTAATACATTCTTTTATTACTTCACTTTCTGTTAATCCTTTTCTGATTAACTCTTTCATGTATTCCATACATGATTCTCTATTTGGATTTATATTTACCATTATCTTTTGACCTCACTTAATGTTCTTTGTAGGTCAAATAATGGTTTATTATTTTCTAGCAATTCATTACCTATTTCACTATCTATATATTCACTAGCAATATCACTTACATAATCACATTCTTTTTCAATAAATTCTTCTAATTCATTAAATTGTTTATCAGATAATTTAATTATTTTCATTCTTCTATACCTCTAAAATCTATTTTTGTTATCGCACTTAATCCACCTGGATATTTACTTATTAATTCTTCAAATTCTTTATCAGTACTATTCCATAAATACTTTTCAGCATTTTTTTTACATTCTTCCATAAAATATAATGAAAATTTCTTTTCAATAATTTTCATTTGACATTCGATCTCTTTTTGAAATAAAAGTGATTCAGTTGTATCTTTTATAATTACACTTTTCATTAATGCAAGTGTCATTAAGTCTTTAGCAGTTGATAATTTCATAATTAATTAAAATTTAGTTTTAGTTGTTGTTTATCCATTAATTCTTTTTTATCTATCTCTTTTTGTTTCTTATCTAATAAATCAACACCTTCTTTATCTAAAGTGTTATATAAATTCTCACTTATAGCTTCAGTTAAATATTCTCTAAGTGAATAATTTATATCTTCTTCTTCTAAATCAAATAATTCAAAACAAGTACCTATCATATTACAATCCCATTCTGAATAATCTTGAGTCCATGAATTTAATGTATTTTTATAATGCGACCAATAACCTGACCTACTTGTAAATCTTTGTTTTATTTTTTCTTCTAATTCTTTTTTATAGTGTTTAATTATATATTTAATAAAATCAATAGCATGATTTTTTTCTATATCTATAAAAATTCTATCGGTTGCAAAATTATATTCTTTAGGACTTGTTAAAAAACTAAATTTAGCATTTAATGTAAATCCATGATCAGGGTAAGCATAATTTAATTTAGCATTTAAGTCATCAATATAAAAATTTGTATAATCTTTAGCTATTTGATTATAAAAATATGATCTATTAACACTTAAATAACTATCCCATAAAATTTTTTCTTCATTAACATTTAGGTCATATAAATCACAATCGCATTCTATTTGTTGCCCTATTTGATGGTCTATATCAGCACTAATGAATGATTCATAAAAACCATCAAAAGGTATTGTTGACTCTAATTTATTCATAATTTATCTCCATTTAATTTGACTTGATTATCTAAATAATCACTTAACTCTTTACCCTTTAATGGATTCCAATAAAGATTAAAT
>FUFK010062643.1_pt1 | contig 10947 bp, 10 predicted proteins | sample 1021851 | NCBI WGS metagenome assembly FUFK01 (sample SAMEA51879418, study PRJEB19060) | metagenome
GAGGCGCAGTCCCATCAGGAGCATCCACTGGAAAACTTGAAGCCTTGGAGTTAAGGGACAACAATGATGCTAATTATCACGGGAAATCAGTTTTGAATGCTATATCAAACATAAATCTTGAAATTTCATCCAAAATTGANCCNAANNATGANTTCACGCAAGAATCATTCGATCATTTTTTAATTGATTTAGATGGTACGCCAAATAAGGAGAGATTAGGTGCTAATGCAATACTTGCAGCAAGCATTGCATTTGCAAAAGCGACTGCATTAAGTAGAAATATCCCATTATATCAGTCACTTACAGATGAATCTTCATATATGCTTCCAATACCTATGATGAATATTATCAATGGAGGCTGTCATGCTAATAATCGCCTAGACTTTCAAGAGTTCATGATATTGCCCATTGGCTTTGATCTCATTAGCTCTTCTATAAAAGCAGGAGCTGAAATATTCCATTCATTGAGGAAATCACTTGATAAGCTCAAAATGTCGACTGCTGTGGGTGACGAGGGTGGTTTTGCACCAGATTTAGATGGTAATAGAGAGGCATTAGAATTAATTTTAGAATCAATAAGTAAAGCTGGATACAAACCNGGCGAGGATATTTTTCTCGCTCTCGATGTTGCAAGCAGTGAATTTTATNATAATGGCCATTATGAGCTTGCCTCTGAGAATCTCAGTCTTACATCAAGTGAGTTTATTAAATATCTAGCTAATCTTAGAGCAGATTATCCAATTATATCTATTGAGGATGGTATTGCTGAAGATGATTGGGATGGCTGGTTTGATTTAACTAAAGAGCTAGGCATGAATACTCAATTAGTTGGAGATGATTTATTTGTCACAAATCCAGATATTTTTAAAAAGGGTATAGAAAAGAAAATTGCTAATTCAATTTTAATTAAGTTAAATCAGATCGGGACAATTACAGAAACATTAGATGCAATCAATTTAGCAAAAGAAAATGACTATAACTTCATAATTTCGCATAGATCTGGTGAAACAGAAGATGTCACGATTGCTGACTTAGCGGTTGCTACATCATCAGGCCTAATAAAAACAGGATCAATGTCAAGATCTGATAGGGTAGCAAAATATAATCAATTGATAAGNATTGAAGAGGAACTAGCAACACTTGTGCCAAATAACAAATTATCAAAATACATTAACTAATGAAAAAAATACTTTTTATTTCTGGCTTATTTGTATTAATTAATTTGAATTATTCTCTTTTTTTAAAAAATAATAACATCTTTGACTTCTTATTTTTAAATTCAGAAAATAATCTTCTGATAAATAAGATCGAAACTCTCGAAAAGAAAAATAATGATCTTTCCNTAAAGATTAAAGAACTCTCATCNTCGTCTCATGCTTTAGAAAATTTTGCTAGATATAATCTTGGCTTAGTTAGAAATGATGAAACATTTGTTCATGTAATAAAAAAATGATAAAAGATATTTCTGTTGTTTTACTTGGTGCAGGAAAAAGTAAAAGATTTGANACNAATANNCTCAAGCAAAATGTTAAAATTCATGACAAAAGAGTAATAGACTATTCTGTTGATTTTTTTAGAAAACACTTCAAAGTCTCGAAAAAATATTTTGTAATTAATAAAAAAATTCAACTTAAAACACTTACAGAAAATGAGCATATACTATATGGATCAACTAGTAGACTCAAATCCTTAAATAATTGTTTGGATTATATTTCTAGAAATAATCTTCAAACGAAATATTTACTTGTTCATGATGTTGCAAGACCTGTTCTTAATCTAGTAGATATAAAAAAAATTATTAGAGAAATCCATAAAAAAGTTGATGGATCAACATTAGGTTACCCACTTACTAACGCAGTCAAAGAGGTAAAAAATAATACTATATATTACAATATTCATAAATCTAACTTATGGTCAACATTTACACCTCAAATATTTAAAATGGAAAAANTNTATCAATCAGTTAAAGCATGTCTAGATAAAAAGTATGATGTGGATGATGATATTGAGGCATTATTGTTGAATAGCCTGAAATGCTCTATGATTATGTCTAGTCCAACTAATATTAAAGTTACTTATAAAAGTGATATTAATTATATTAAGAAATTATTATGAATGATATACGCATTGGTTTTGGTTATGACTTTCATAAACTTATAGAAGGTGACTCACTAAAATTAGCTGATGTAAGGATTAAATCAGATTATACTATCTGTGCTCATTCTGATGGTGATATTGTCTTGCACGCTTTATCTGACTCAATATATGGTGCAATCGCTAATGGCGATATAGGTACGCATTTTCCATCAAACGATAAAAATCTTAATATTCGTAGTAGTGAAATTCTATCTCATGCTTATAAAATGCTTGAGGCGTCTGATTATCACATTAGCAATGTAGATATTACTATTGTACTAGAAAAGCCACGCCTTCAAGATTTCATACTAAAAATGAGAGAAAATATTTCTCGCTTGATATCACTGGATATCGATAGGATAAGTATTAAGTCATCAACCTCCCAGAAAATAGGTCTTATTGGTAATAATCAAGCAATAGCATGCTATTCATCTATTCTTGTTAAAAAATGAAAATATCATCAAATTCCATTATCATCAATATAGACTCAACTATTTTAAGTAAAGAAGAGTGTAAATTATTGGAAAATGAAATTATTGGGGGTGTAATTTTATTTGATCATAATTATGAGNACGTAGANCAGACTATATCGTTAATNGATTCAATAAAATCAATNAATAATAATATATTAATTGNTGTAGATCATGAGGGTGGCCGTGTNCAGAGATTTANAGAAGAATTNACTTTNCTACCTTCTTTTGAGANTATTGGAANNNTNTATTTAGATGATCAAGATNTAGCNGATGAAATTGCATACTATTGTGGTTATATCTCTGGATTTGAACTTAAGCNAGNNGGNATAGATATTAATTTTTCACCCGTTGTTGATTTATCATCNGAGAGTAATGTATTAAATAGTAGAACTTTCTCTAGAAATCCAGAAGCAATTNTNAGATTAGCATCAAGATATATAATGGGACATATTGATAATGGAATTATGCCGGTTCTTAAACATTTTCCAGGACATGGTGCTGTTTTATCTGATACTCATACTACTATATCAGAGTGTAATTTTGACTATGATGAATTATCTCCTCATGTTGAGCCATTTAAAGAATTATATAACAAATTCAAAATTCCAATTATGACTAGTCATATTACCTATAAAAAAATATCACCACAGCCAGTTACTGTGTCCTCAAAGTGGCTATCTGAATTATCGAAGACCATATTTGATCAGAAACCTATATTTATTAGTGATGATTTAGAAATGTCTGCTATTTCTAAGAACTTCGAGAATGAATCAAAGGTTGATATTCTAAATAAAACATTTAATGCAGGTTGTAATTTGGCGATTATTACTACAATGCAAAATAAGCAAATCATTAAATGCAAAGAAAGTTATTACTATTTTCAAAAGGAGTATATTGATCAAAGTAATAATATTGACAAGACTANTGCTGAAGATATTAATCTGCTATGCTTTAAAGATAAAAGCTTTTATGAAGATAATAGNAANAATTATCATAACGCNCTTGAGGGTTTAAAAANTCAAATAGAAAAAAAATGAATATAATTTTAGATAATACATATTCAAGTTTAATCTCAATAACAATCATTGCTTTAGTCTTATTGTTCATTAAAAACAGACTTATAAATATAATCCTAAAAATATCTGAAAAAACTAATACTGTGTATGATGAACTACTACTTCATTCAATTAAAACTCCGTCATCTTACCTTATTGTAATCGGTTATCTGTTGATTATATTTGANTATTTTATAAAACAATATTTGATTGAATTTACATTTTCATTATCAAGCTCAATTTTTTTACTAATTATACTAATGATCTCTTGGTCAATTTTACGTGGGTTAAATTTTTACTTGGCATCGAAGCCTTTTATTAAAAATCTAAGCAGTGACGATGATGCNACACTTGTGTCTGAGACTTATGAAATTGTCGTCAGAATTATAAAAGTTATCGTTATAGTAATTACATTATTAATTATCATGCAGGAACTTGGTCTGAGCATTTCTGGACTACTTGCTTTTGGTGGTGTAGGCGGTCTAATTGTTGGTTTAGCTGCTAAAGACCTTCTTTCAAACTTTTTTGGCGGAATGATGATATTTTTTGATCGTCCATTTAGAGTAGGAGAATTCATTAAGTCGCCTGATAGGAATATTGAGGGTATTGTTGAAAAGATAGGCTGGAGGTTAACAGTAGTTAGGACTTTTTCTAAGAATGTTCTATATATTCCGAATACTGCCTTCTCAAGCATAATAGTTGAAAATGCTACGAGAATGTCAAACAGACGAATTAATGAGACTATTGGCATACGTTATGATGATTTAAGTAAGATGAAGTCTATTATTCATGACGTTAACACGATATTATCAAACAATAAAAAAATTGATCAGTCTCAAAAAGCTAAAGTATATTTTAAAAGTTTCTCAGCATCTTCATGTGATTTTTTTATATATGCCTTCACTGTTACAAAGGACTGGGAAGAATTTTTAGCCATTAAACAAGACATTCTCCTTGATGTCTCAGATATTATAGAAAAGCATAAAGCAGAAATAGCATACCCAACTACAACAGTTTTTATAAATAAAGACTAGTCCGATACATCTTTCATCATCGAAATAACTTCTTCACATAACTCACAGAAGTTATCTTTAGAGATGTTCTGATATTTTAAATTATATTGATCAGTTAATTTAATTTTATTCTTTAATACANAATGATTAATTAATTTATCATTATCTATCAGACTTTTAGGATTTAAAGTTATGACAGTATTCTCTTTGTTAATTTTAATTTTGTCGGCTTTAATACGATTGCCTTCGATCTTCACTCGAGTAAGAGAAAAGAGATTTTTTAGATAATCAGGTATAGGGCCATATACATCTTCAAGTTTGGATACAATATGATTAATATCATAATCATTCTTTGCATTAGAAATATCATTGTATATNTCTAAACGAAGGAAAATATCTTCAACATAATCTTGTGGTATTAAAGTGGAAATGTAGCAATCAACATCTGTGTGGATATGGTTATTAGTTTCATGGTGATTTTTCAACTGCTTTATAGCTTTCGATAGCATCGATGTATACATTGCATAGCCTATTTCAAATATTTGTCCACTTTGTTCTTCTCCTAANATTTCACCAGCACCCCTTATTTCTAAATCATGGCCTGCTATTTCTATACCACCTGCTAAACTTTTTGTTTTCACAAACGCGTCTATTCTCTTTTCTGCATCTTTTGTAAAATTATTCTGATCACACAATATAAGTGCCGCATAGGCTTGCTTGTTACTTCTACCAACTCTTCCCCTAAGTTGATGTAACTGTGATAATCCAAAATTTTGCGCATCATTTATAATTATTGTATTCACATTAGTCATATCTAGTCCACTCTCAATTATACTAGTGCAGACTAAAATATTAATTTGTTCATCAAGAAAGCTATTCATAATTTTTTCAATTTCATTATTTGATAATCTTCCATGAACCTTTTCGATGATAATATTTTTATTACATTTCTTAATTAAATTTATCTCATCATCCATAGTTTCAATATTATTATGGATATATAGCACCTGACCACCTCTTGTTATCTCACGTTGAATATATCTATTCAGGTTATCATCTGATTTGTTGATTATAGCTGTTTCAATATTCTTCCTACCTACAGGTGGAGTATTGATGATACTCATATCTTTTATTTCTGAAAGTGTTGAACTCAAAGTTCTAGGAATAGGGGTTGCAGTCAAAGCCAACACATCTATATTCTCTTTTATTTGTTTTATAGACTCTTTGTGTTTAACTCCAAACTTATGCTCCTCATCAATTATCAATAAACCCAAGTCAGCACATTTGAAATCTTTATTCAACAGTGCATGCGTACCGATTAGGATATGTATCTGATTATTATATAGTTTATTAATGATGGATAATCTCTCAGGTCTACTGGTTGCTCTTGTCACTATGCTGATATTATGAGAGTATTTCGCAAACCTTCTTTTAAAAGTTTCGAAATGTTGTTTTGCTAAAACTGTTGTTGGAACAATGATGATCACTTGTTTGTCATTATTAGCAGCAATGAAACTTGCCCTAAGTATCACCTCTGTTTTTCCGAAACCAACATCACCACAAACTACTCGGTCCATAGACTTAATTGAGCACATATCTGATATTACATCATTAATAGTATTCAGCTGATCATCTGTTTCCACATAAGGAAATAAACTACAAAACTTGTCATAAGCTAAGTTATCTAAGCTGAATTTATATCCATTACTTAACTCTCTTTTAGCCTGTACTCGAAGTAACTCAACTGCTATATCATCAATCTTTCTNTTAGCTCTCTGCTTAATTTTATGCCACTTATCAGAACCTAACTGTGAAAGTTTCGTATTTATGCTCGTGTTACCAATATATTTCTGAATAAGCATCATTGAGGTTACAGGCATATAAAGATTATTGTTCTCGGCATACTCAATCTTCATTAGCTCAGTTGTCTTATTTTCAATATCCATAGTAATAAGACCTTTATATTTACCAATGCCATGATCTTGATGAACTACAAAATCATTTACTTTTAGATCACTCAAGTTATCAATTACAGATGCTTTTATAGATTCACTTGAAGATACCCTGGCCTTTACGATACCAAATAGGTCGCTTGAAGAAATGAATACTGTTTTGGAGGCATTATTAATAAACCCTTCATTTATATCTGATCTTAGGATTTGTACCTTATGATCTGCAGCTTTTATATCATCTATTAAAGTATATGAGACTTGCTTTGAATTAAAGTAATTAGTTAATGTTCTNAAATTNTCATCTCTTTTAATAAAAAATATATACTTATATTGAGAATTATTAAAAAACTTCTCAAAGTTTATGAATGGATTTTTATAGTTATAGTTTATGGATAGATTAGGAATAGAGTTATATTCTGAATGAGTTTTAATATTAGCATCAGTCTGATCTGAGATTTGATAAAAATAATTATCTTTGAATATTTTTTCTAATATTTCTTTTTTAACTAACAAAGTCTCTGGATCAAGAATGTACCTCTTCATATTTTCTTGGAGGTATGCCTCATTTAAATTATCATATTGTTCATTAAATTCNNAGATAAGATCTTTTTGTAAAAAACATGCAAAATCATCATTAAATGACGACAATAATGAATCAGTATGATCGAATAACATTGGAATCAGATTATGAATATATGAATTATTTCTGTCATGAACGATTCGTTCATACTCGATGTCATGTTTGTATTCATCATCAAAAAAATTTTCTATATTCTCTAGATAAATATCAATATTTGATTTTTGTATGTTGTAAATTGCGTTTGTACAAATAATTATTTCATCAANCTCATTAGATGATATCTGAGAAATTGGATCAAATTCTTTGATTGTTTCAATTTTGTCCTCAAAAAAATTAATCCTAATTGGCTTATTAGATATGATGGAAAAAAAGTCAATGATTGAGCCTGATATTCTGTATTGTCCGAACTCTTCAACTTTAGATGTTTTTTGATACCCGAATGATGTCAGCAAATCAATTAGTTCGTTGTAGTTTGACTGTTTAGTAATTCTTTTCCAAGATTTTGACACATCATTAAGTAAAGGTACTCTATAAAAAACTGATTTATATGTAGCAATTATTATTTTCTTTGTATCTATTGCATTGAGTTTTATAAAACACTCATATCTATCTCTTATGACAGTCTTATCAATCTGTGACTGATCATATGGCTCCAGTCCATAGTCGGGAAATTTTAGAATATTTTTTTCTTTAAAAAGACTTTTTAATTCATTATATAATGCATCTATTTGATGATTATTGTCTAAAATTATTATTAAATTATCATACTCTTCAGTTAATTTATCAATTTCCAACAGATAGGATGATCCAGATAANTTTTTAATAATATTGTATCCTTTCGTTAGAAGAGTCATATAGATTAGTGCCTATAAAAAAAGCAGCACATAAACATGTGCTGCTTGTATCTAATTANTTGTTAGATTTATTTAACGGTATTAAAACCTAGGTTTTCCCAGTTTTGCATACCGCCACGGTACCATTTAATTTTATTTGCTGGATATCCGTATTTTAACAAACTTTTAATATTATTAGGTGATTGTCCACACCACATNCCATTACANAACATAACTAATGTTTTTGCATTGTCAAAATAGAATAGACCATTTTGTTCTTTTGCTCCAAATTTAGTTGTCATTAGTTCAGCAATTGATAATGGATCAGCACCTTTTCTTTCACTCAATAATGTCCATGGTAAATTTACAGCACCNGGAATAGTTCCTTTGGCTACCCAATCTGGAGTCCTTGAATCAATGATCATGATTTCAGAACCATCTGGCATCTTTTCACCTTTGCTCATCATTACTGCGTAATGAATAATTTCTTGTTCACCAAGAGTTTCTATACCTGGTCTTAGTTGCATTGGTTGTATGCAGAATGGTGGACACGGTCTAGACGTNTTAGCAAATGCTGGATTTACTGTAGCGCTGTTATCTTGATTTCTCATAATCTTATGCTCACCAACTGTAACAGATAGTCCAATTTCTAATGAATTGTTACCGTCACCTTTTGATATAGCAACCGGTTTACCTGCAACTGCAGAAAATGACACCAGGACTAGAGAAAGCAGAGCAGCTGATAAAATATTATGTTTGATTTTTAACATATCTCCTCCCATTAATTATTCGCAATCAGGCTCTTCATCATCTGAAGGCTTAGTTTCCTCTTCAGCAAAGAAAACATCACATTGAGTGAAATTATTTGCAAAAGATGGTTGAGACAGTGAAAAGCTCATTATTAAGAGCATTAACATTAATATTGATATTCTCATTTATATAAAATCTCCATGATATAAGAACTGATTTAACAACCATATTATAGTCGTTACTCCCAAGATTTGACACGTTTATTTTGCAAAATAATGACCTGAAAAGCACCTAATTGATAAAATTCCACATACTTTTTGCAGTAATTTGGTCTTCAATTGCTATTTTATGATGTATGACACGTTGATCTGTAAGACATTTTTTTACAACANTTCCACTGCTATTAGTAATAAAACTTGATCCCCAAAAAGATATTGAGTGATCTTTATCATTTTCTTTTCCAATTCTGTTACAAATTACAATAGGTGTGTTAATCATGAGACTATTCGCTGTGATAACGTTCAGCCATTTTTCACGTTCACCTCGTAGACTAATATTTTTATTTTTTATTTTGCAAAAGCCAATAGCAGTCGGACATATTATAAGGTTTACATTATTTTTTCTCATATATTCATAAGATCGTGCATACCATTGATCCCAACAAATTAGTATGCCAATTCTAAATTTCCCAATATCAAAAAACTTAAAACTATTCTTTGGTTGATTAAAATAGTATTTCTCTTGATAACATTNTTCGGAGGGAATATTCTTTTTATTATACTTTTGAACAATCTCACCATTAGGATTAATGATTAGCGCTTTATTAAAGTAATTATCTTTTTCTCTAGAAAAAATAGTAATGCATAAATATATTTGAAATTGAATTGAGATTTCTCTCATACTTTTGATTACAGAAGAACTAATATCAATTGCTTCTCTGAATAATTTTTTATTCTTCCTAATACAAATATAGTTTTGAATTGATAATTCTGGACAAACAACAACCGTATTTTTTGATACTTTTGCTTCAATTAACAAATTATATATTTTTTTAATATTTTTTTTCATATCATGCAGAGGTTTATATTGCAAAAGTAGTAATTCTAAATATTTGCTGTTAGACAATGTAATCCTCCATATTCAGTTAATGCTGCCTCTGTATTTATAACATATATTTTTGTTTTTGATGGCAAACTATCCAGGTCATGTTGAAGCGATTCTCTATTGTTGCTGATGCACGGAAAAATAAAGCACTCTGTNGTAGCGATAAAATTAAGTTTTGAATAAGGAAAAATTTTACCATTCTTAATAAGTTCATCATCCTTGCTATGATACAAAGGTATAGCTTGCTTTATAATTTTACTTCTACCAACAATATCTTTTACTTGTTTCGCTAATTTGCAGGCGAGTTGATAGTTACAATATGATTCATCTTTCGATGCAAAATAGACAATAGTCTCATTATCAATGAATCTTATAAAATTATCTATGTGACCATTGGTATCATCACCAATAATTCCATTTAAGTTTATTGTAAATAATTCACTGACCCCAAGTTTTTCTATCATTTTGTTAATCTGTTCTTCTACATTAACCGTAAAGTTAGCTATGTTATTCTTTTTGATACAATGCATGTTTGTGATAAGGATTCCGCTTGCAGAGAATTCAAGATTTCCACCCTCGAGGACGAAGTTGTCTAAAACAATCTCATCTGATATGTAATTGAGTATTTCTTTGAAATTATTATCATTTTTATAATTATATTTTTCCCCATATGCATTGAATCTATATCTAATCATTTTCTTTGAACCGTCTGAAATATATATTTTTGGCAAATAGTCCCTTATCCAAATGTCATCACAGTTGTAGAATATTTTACTGACTGATGACGCCGTCAAATCATACGAGTTTTCAAATTCACCATTTTCATCAAAAACTATTGTTTGTTTAGTTTTATTATTTATGAAAATTTTATTTAAACTAGAAAATATTTTGCATAAATCACTGTAATGACTCCTGTCTCGATGCATATGCGGATGAACCATCACAATATGATTGGATTCATAGTCAGCTAATAATTTCTTTTTAATGACGCTCATCTTTTCATTATTTTTGGTATAGTGAACGTATGAAGTTCCTCATTGCGTATAGATTG
>FUFK010043677.1_pt1 | contig 10945 bp, 20 predicted proteins | sample 1021851 | NCBI WGS metagenome assembly FUFK01 (sample SAMEA51879418, study PRJEB19060) | metagenome
CTGACCTAGTGATCTTGCGCAGTATGATTTTCTACGTTTAGCAGCTTTTGATCCTGGCTTCACTTTACCAGTCACGGCTGTTTTTAATTTAGAACCGGGATTTAATCTTCTATAGGCTTTGACACCGGCTCGTGTCATACCTGCTCCAGACTTTGTAGGTCTGAAATTTTTTTTGTTTCTTGCAGGCATTGTGCCTTTTGAAAAATTTTTTCTCATTATGCTGTCTTCTTTTTCTTTGCAAATGTTGCAGCTCTACTTGGAGTAGGACCTGTGTTTGCTTTAGCTTGTTTTCGTTTTACGGCACCCGCACGCTGCCCTTTGCTCATCGCTCTTGCTTTTGCAATAGGCACGCATTTTGGATAGTTTTTTCTTTTTTCTCCACCACTTCTTCCACACTTCGGGTAAGAACCATCTGGCCGCTTGTTTGCAATATCGACCCAATTCTGTTTGACCCATTCTCTAAGTCCTCCACCTTTTGAATAGTAGGTTCTCATTAAGAATTCTTTCCAACAGCNTNNNTATTCATTCCTTTAATGCAAACTCCGCCGCCTTTACCATACATTGGTCTGTTCATCATTCCACCACCTGCTCTATTTTTTCTTGGTTTAGGTCTATCTATTCGCTCAAGTATTAATCGTCTTTGTTTTGTAGATTGTTTACCAGAAGAACCAATTTTTTTTCTTCTTTTCAAGTCTTCTGGATTAAGTTTGGTAATACGAAAGCCTGGATTTTCTTTTTTTAATTTTGCTGCAGCTTCTTTTAAACTTCCTTCTGAATAAGGAACATTTCGTATAAAATTTGTGCTGCCTGATTGAGTTTTTTTAGTTCCTTTTAAAAATCTTCTTGGTGGAATAGTAGATTTTTCTCTACCCATTTCTCTTTTAGAGCTTACAGCTCCACCAATCATTTGTTCTACTTTTCTAACGTCTCTTTTATCATCTTGTGATGTTCCACCAAAAGCTTTTTTCTTACGATTTTTTTTGCCACCTGGTGTAACTTTACCTGAACATACTGCTGATGCGTACATGTTNGCNTATGCTGACGGATACACTTTAAATTTTCGCTTTGCTGCGGCTTTACCTCTAGGACATAGTTTTGCCATTATGCTTTTCCTTTTTTCATTTTAGCGCCTGCAATTCTATCTGCTAATGTAGGATTAGGATTTTTATCTATTCCTGCTTTTACAGATAACATTCCAAATTTTGTTTTACCTTTTTCTCTTTTAGAACTTTTGCTTGCACCGATCATGGATTCAGTTTTTCTAATATCTCTTTTATTATCACCTTTTACAGACATACCTGATTTATAACCCATTCTACGGCCCATCATTCCGCCGCCCATTTTACCTTTTCTTGCTTTAGAGGCATCATCTAAAATTTTAGAAACTTTTCCACTAAAAGATTTTTTTATGTTAGATCTTTTTTGAAGAGATAAACCTTTGCCTTTTTCATCAATAGATTTAAANGCTTCATCTTTAANTTTACGTCTTTGCGTTAAATTTTTTGCAATTTTAGGTGCAACATATTTAAAAAAATATCCTGGCATTATTTTTTTCCTCCGTTTCTAAAAATCTGTGTTCCCTTTATACCATAAATTGAAGCCACGACAAGGATCCAAAGATTTGTGAACCATGACGGGAGCTGCGAGAACATCTCGAAGAACAATTTTACCTTGTCCATTGCTGTTGGGTCATCCGATATGACTGCCCAAGCGAGCACCAAAACGGGCAAACTGAGAATTATGAGGACCGCCTCGTCTTTCCAGTCCGATTGTCGGGCTTCTAGCAATTTTCCTTGGTAAGCTTCGTCACCTCGGGCCATACGTTCAGCATGCATTAATTGTGCATCTGACATTGCCATCTTCGTTTTCTGCTTGTTAGCATAAATCTTACTTCCAGCAGAAACGGCTAGTTTAATTGCCGATAACCACATGATTAATACGCTTTAGAGTTTCTTCTTTTCTCTGCTAACATTCTTTTCTGACCACCAACTGGTAATTCAGGTTTTCCTGTAGCAATATAGTTAAAAGCTTGGTCAGCAGTAGTTTTAGATCTAGGATCTACTTCAATACTCTGCTCTGCAACTTTAACTTCTTTGATTTTATCAAGTTTTTGCATTTATGCTCCTTTTTTTACCCCTTTTATAACACCTTTATTCTTAGATGCATAGAATATCTTTTCACCCTTCTTTTTTCCGTACTGTTTCTTCATGGATTTCATAATTTTTTTACCTTTTTTNTTTAATGGCATTAATTATCCTCTATCATAACTTGTGCNTGGTNAATTCCTGANTTTGCAAGGCTAACTCCAGCTCTTAATTTTGATAAATCTTCGTTCTGTTCNAGTTTATCTTCAAAATTNTCTCTTGCTTGTAGCAATCTTGCTCTTGCAAGTTCTTGTTGAGCCTCATCNTTCTGTTTTTTACGCTCATTTTCCATAGCACGTAGGTCAACTTCACGTGATTTTAGTTTTANTAAAGGATCAGAGTCAAACTGAGAGGTAATTTTCTTCTCTTCTTGCATATAATCGCCTGTCATCTCAGCAACTAACACTGCTTTTCTAGCTTCTATCTCTTGAACCATCTGTTGTAGCATCTGTGCAGATTGTGGATTTGTTGGAGCTTGTTGTTGTAGTGTTTGTATTTGCATCATTTGCTCTCTAAACTCTAATTGTACTTGTTCTTGTGCCATTAAACTTATGTGTTCTAGAATATTTTTTTGTATGGCAGCCATAATCACAGGATTATTTCTAACCATATTCGTTGACATAAAATTTAAATGCGCTGTGATGTGTGCTCTGTGGTCTTGACCAGGAAAAGCTTGAAAAGGTTTACCAGCCATAGCATTAATATGCTCCATACTCGGATCCATCGGCTGTATTGGTGCAGGTGGTGGTAATATTTGATTGATATCTTTAACACCTATTGCTTCATACATTTTTCGATACGCATTATACAAGTTATGTATCTGTGGATTTGATTGCGCTAATTGTAATTCTGTTTGCGCCATCGAGATTCTTTGTGTTTGTGAAAATATATTTGGATCTGCAACAGGAACAATATCTATTCTATCATCAAAATCTATTTGTTTAATGGTTCTTGCTCCACCAACCACGTCATATGGATATTCTGGTGGTAAGTATTGTGCAATAACTGTTCCAAGTAATTTAAATTCTTTTTTCATAGCAGCGTACAATCGTTTATGAATTGCACTCATGACTCTTGAACCACGTTCCAATAATGCAATTGTTGTACCAACAGCTGCTGCTTGATTACCATCACCCACTTGCATGTCAGCAATAGCAGCAAACCTTTGACCAGCGCCCACGACTATGCCCATTAATTGTAATAATGTTGCTGATGGTTCTTTGTAAGGTAAAGGGAAGAATGCATCACGTAATGATCCACCTGGTGCATCTACGTCTTTAAATTCACCTGGTTGAATAGGTGAGGCTTCATCCCTAACTCTTACACCTCTCTGTTTAAATCCTGCTGGAAGATTTGAGAGAGTTCCCGCATCTAATAATTGACGGAGAGCAGCNGTTGCAGTTCTGCTCAATCCGCCAATCATGTGGATTAATCCAAAGCCATAAAATCCTAAACCAGGGAGAAACTTAAAATGAACAAAGTATTGGATTTTATTTTTCTTTAGATCATCAGGCGCATANTTACGTCTGATTGATAAAACTTTTCTTGATCCTTCTTCAACGGTTACAATGTATGGAAGCTTGATTCCTGTTGGTTGATTTTCACCATCAACTTCTTCAAAGCCTTCTAAATCTAAATTAACATGACANTCTAAAACTGTGTAGACAGGTTCTTGTTTACCTGATTTTTTACTTCCAGAAAGTTCTCTTTCTTTTTTAGTTAGCTCATCNTTAGTATCAACACCTGGTGGCCCTAACTCTATATCAGAATAAAAACCATTAACTTGTTGTTTTCTTAAATCGTTTTCTGAAACTTTTAAAGAGTGGATGATTGCTTCCGCATCGTCTAATGAGGTAGCCGTATACGGAACAATCAAATCCTCGGCAGGTATAAATTTACTTACCGCTCTCCCTAATAACTGGTCGTAATAAACTTTTTTAAAAGTTGAACCAGCTAAAGGCAAATGAAATAACATCTGATCAAACTCAGGTTCGTATTCTTGCATTTGATCCATTAAAATATAATTCATGTAATCTTTAACACGAGTNGCTTGTTGTTGAACTGGTGGTGANTCNANNCCAATTATATCTGTTCTNACTGGACCTTCTGCAGGTAATAATTCTTTGTAAGCTTGTGCTTGAAACTGTGTGACTGCTTCAGCTAAAACTGGATGCGTTGCACCTGAAGCTCCTTGAAACGGTTCTGTTCTGTTTTCATATTTGAATCCTAATAAATCTAAACCTTGTATGTAAGATTGTTCCCAATCTTTTCTGGATGTTTTATAATCCATGTAGTTTTGTACCATCTCNTTACCCANTGGTTCTAAAATNTCNTCTGGTAATATNTCTGCTANATTATCAAAATGATTTTCAGTTCCAGGAATNTTAATNGCACCTGGTTCAAAGTCAATTGTTGCACCNCCATCCTCTTCAGGTNNNACNTCAACAGGACCTTTTTCTTCTACTACTTCTTCTTCAACAACTTCTTCAGCGGGTACTTCAACTTGTGTTCTAAGCTCGTTAGGAAGCGACTTGTCTATATCTGCCATTTAAATTTCTCCAATCTTAGGTTTTAACTTGTTTTAAAGGAATATTCAACCCTTGTGGATTAGGACCTCGTTTTGGCGGTGGGCCAGACTTNACACCTCCTGATCCAAGTGGTTTATCAATCATACCACCATCTTTCATTCCTTCAGCTCTCATTTCTGCCAATACTAACTGTATTGCTGATAGCTCTGACATGTTACCTAAATTTTCAAACACACGTCTTTCAAATTCTTTTTTCTTTGAGGCACTAAAATTTTTTGAATACTTATCTGTAAGTTCTGACATCAGTAATACACTCTCTGTTTTTGTTCTTTGATCTCATCCACATAATCTTCTGGGTGAGAGATTAATCCACCTTGCCTAAATCTCATGATGGCTTGTGTTGTTGAGTCCACAAGATCGTCATGATCCCCGTATGGAAAGGCAGCGCATTCTTCTATCACTTCCTCTGCAAACTTCTGATTAGGAGCCCATATCATACCAGATTCAAACAAAGGTGCAACAGCATTTACACGAGCGTGCTTGTCGTTGCCTTTAGACGGTGTAAAGTTTGTTACAGGTATATCCATCTTTCTAAGTTCGTAGGTCAAAGGTAAACCTGATGCTTTTGCTTCAACGATAACTGTTTCAGGTTGCCAGTATTTATATTGTTCAAGAGCCATACGCCGTAGCTCTGGAAACTCATATCGTCCTTTGATTGCATCGAGTAAAATTAAATTAGCCCCTTCATCTTCACTTGGATACCAGATACCCCAAGTGGTAATAGCACTATAGTCCGCTGTTTCTTTTTTCAAAAAAGCTGTATCATAAGATTGTATGACATGATGCAAGTTTGGTATTTCCTCTGCATCATAGGTACGCCACCACTCTCGTTTTAATATGGCACCTTCTTCACTTGTTGGTTGTTGCATCCATTGCGCATTCCATTTAGCAATGGGCAGTGCAGCTTTTACTTTTTCTAACTCGTCCATCTTCCAATACTCAGGCCACACTGGTTCTTGGTCCATGATTGCTGGAAACTCAACCACGTGCCATTGGTCAGACTTTGCTTCTTTTTGATTTGCGATCAAGACTCCTGTTAAATCTTTCAAAGACCAACGGGTCATAACTAAAATTATTTTACCACCTGGTTGTAAACGCTGACGTGGACCTGATGTATACCATTCGTACGCTCTTTCTAAAGAGACCTTGGACAATGCATCTTGTTCTGAGTGCGGATCATCTATGATTAATAAATCTGCACCACGTCCAGTGATTGCACCGCCAACACCCGCTGCGTAATATTCACCGCCATCAGATGTTTCCCAACGTCCCGCTGCTTTAGAATCTTCTTGTAATTTTGTTTTAAAAATTTTTGAGTAATTTTCTGAGTCTATAAGATTCTTAGCCTTACGGCCAAATCTTATTGCTAGTTCTGCCGTGTGTGTTGCTTGAATGATTTTTAATTTTGGATCACGGCCCACCATCCATGCTGGCAAAAGATAGGACGCAAATTCTGATTTGGTATGCCTAGGAGGCATATTAATAATCAATCGGTTTATTTCACCCGTCGCTAATTTATTAAANTTATCTGCAATGTGCCTGTGGTGGGACCCCTCTACAAATTCTGGCCACACACATTTNACAAAAGATAGGAAATCATTTTTAGCCTTATTCTGTATCTTTTTTTCAGCATGCAACACTTGAAGTTGTTTGAAGGTCTTTCGCACATCTGCAGGTAATTTTTCTATGTCTACCTGATTCAAGTCCATGGTACCTAAAACGTTTTTTACAGGGTATGGCTGTATAAATCAAGCATATATATACATACATTAGGATCCCTATCTAGCATTAAGGGGGGTGGGGGCTTTAGCCCCCACATATTTTTGGTGTGCCGTTGGTACCTCTATTATAAATAAAGATACACGGCACACGGGTCACGGCTCAGCACAAATAAAAAAACACCGCCCATGTTTCATGGGCGGTGTTAACTAACTAATTGAGAGTATATTAATTAAACTTAAATTTTAATTGTTTTGATTGATTTTTTTCCTCACGTTCAAGTTTATCAATATATAAAGTGTATTCTTGATCAAGTTTTTTGGTGCCTGTTTTTAAAGCATTATATAAAAGCAACCAATAAGTTGACAATGTTATATTTGGTTTAGGGTTGTTTTGTATTTCCTCAACTTCCTTTAACTGATTTAAACTGGCACTTGTGATCGCTTGTGCTTGTTTTTGTGTTAGTGTTATTTTAAACATTTTTTATTTCCTCGCTTTCTATATTTTTAATTTTTTTAAAAATATATCTTGATTATGCAAAATAAATGTATATTGTCAATAGGAAAGTGAGGGATAATATATGACAAATAAAAAAGAGATCTTATATTCACGGATCACTAGACATGGTCAAAATTTAAAAGCCATGTTTAATCTTGATCAGAATATAGACCCCGTCAAATTATGTAAACGGTTATTTAGACTTGAGAACAAAGCCCATAAATTAGCCGTTGATTTTTGTAATGGGGTTATTGATCAGCTTGAATGGGATAAAAAAGCCGATCAAATATTAACTAAAGTTGAAACCATTTTGAACAATAAAAAAGTTCCATTTTTTGTTAATGGTGACGCTCGAGGTTATGCTCTAAAAATAGATGATGAATATATCAGAAATAACAATTTTAATATTCATCGAGATTGGGGCGGTTATGGAATTATAGCCCCCGATTTTAGAGAATATGACAAAAGATTAGTTGACGAAAATCAAGTAATCTAAAATAGTTTCATGAGCCGTGGCCATTGGTTCACGGCTCATTATTAGAGGGTTATTATGAAAAAAGAAAAAGAAAAATGTGAATGTTGTAAGAAAAAAATACAAAAAAACTATTTTTATTTGGCTGATAATGGTCAAATAGTTTGTTTTAGTTGTTATATTGATTTAAGCAAAATTGCTTAAATTATCCGTAGGTTATAGATCTTAAAACCTACGGATATTATTATTTTTATTTTTATTTTTCAAGGCACAAGCTAGAATTTTCACTTAATAACGCTCAAGCGATCAAGGATCCAGGAACAATGGACAAGCGATNTCGATAAGTTTTACATGAATCACGGCTCACGGCTTTTTGCAAGATAATCACCCATAAGCAACGGCAACGGCTATAACAAAAATATTAAGAAAATATATATTAATCAATACTTATTGATTAAATGTGAGTTTATTTTTTTAAGGTTATTGCTCTTCTAAATCGTTGTAATTATATTCGTGTTTACAAACTTTACACTTCCATAAAATTATAAATCTAGGTTTTTTATTTGGGTATCTAAACCAGTTTTTTTTAGGATAAACCTTAGTTGAAGAGCATTCAGGACATTCAATTTTATTTTCAATCGTGCTTATAGGTCTCTGATCTATATTATATGACATGATTAACAATCTAAACAATAATTTTCAAATCTGGTATAATCAGGTCTTAAAGGTCTTAGACAGCTAAAGCAATGACCGTAATAATTTTTTAATTGACCGTCTATTATATGAGTTTTTTGAAAAATTTCCCTTAATTCAGATACTTTCATTTTTTTAAAATCTTCCATGCTTTGTTTAACGTGCCTATCAGTTATATAATGCCCTTTAGATTTTAACATTGGATACATATTTTTCGCTAGTCTTAAAAAGTCTTTTTTAGTTAAAAGTCTTTTATTCTGTACTGTCTTTTTTAATTCGCTTGAATTCATCATATAGTTTAAATAGTTTAAATTTTGGACAGTTAAGGGCAAAATCGCTTATATCTCTTCTCATTTGCCTTTGCTCTTCATACGCTTTTTGCTTATTGCTGTCTATTACTTCAAAATGATCTTGTTTTAATTCAGTCATTTTAATTGTTCTATTTCAGTTATTTCATTATCTTGCAAATTAAGATTAAATTCTTGTTTAAAAGAATTTTTTACTTTTTGCTTATATTCTTTTATAGAATTTGCCTCGAAATTATTACAACTAAATTCTAATTTAACAACGCTAGTATATTCTTTTAATTTAGTCATGTAATATCAACCCCAATTTCTTTTGATATTTCATTTAATTTTTTGCCCGTTTGAGTTCTATTTTTTAAATCTTCATAATGCTTTATTTCATCTTCAATTTGTCTTTTAATAATAACTTTTGATTTAGTGTCTAAATCTTTATTATTATTTACAAACATTAATAAATCTTTAAGAGCATATACACACCCACCCCACGTTGCATTTTGGTTTTGATCAACCGTATCTTGTAATAATTTTTCAAAATCAATCATAATTTATTTCTCACTTTCTATACGGGATAATAAATTATTATCCCGTATATTGTCAAGTGTTAATTATATCTTTTATTTTCTAGTCTAAGTTGTTTTGACTTATCCCAGATAATATTTATTCCAGATAAGATTTGCTCTAATTGAGATTGTAATTGTTCTGGTACTCCACACTCCCAGATTTTATGCTTAGAGGCTTTTTTGTATAGTTTAAGCTCTTTAAGTTTTTTACCCTCAGGCAAATTCTCGACTTTTTGCTGAGCAATAAATTCAGCAAATTCTCTAAGTTGATCTCGACAGTCTTCAGGTGTTATACCCCGTCCATAATTATCACTTCTAAAATAATTGTCTCGATCATTTTTATCTTTAAACTTATAATTTAATTTTTGTTTTAAATTATTGTCTTTTATTTTACCGAAAAATGTCACGGCTTGACGTTGTGCAATCTCTAATTGTTCAACGGCTTTTTGTAAATTGTTTATGACCTTATCAGCTTTTATCTTTTTTGCCAAATAAGTCATAGCAATTTCAGTTTGTTCAGTTAAGACCGATTTTAATTCCAACTCAGCCATTTTTATAATAGGGTCAATTTCTTCATCAACCCTTTGTTCCAACTTTGTAATTTGATACTTAGTTGGATATTGTGCTTTACTCATATTTCCTCGCTTTCATATTTATTTATTAATATCCTTGATTATCCTATTGACAAATAAAAGTCAATACCCTATATATAAAAATTATTGTCCTTGCAATAATGCCCCTGTTGATGTCATTAAATACAACAGGGGCTAACAAAAAAGAAAGTATGAAATATAAATATAAAGAACAAAAAAAGCTTTTAGGGTCTTCAACCTATAAAATGGAAAAATCAAATAAGTATAGATATTTAAGCGAGATTTTACACTTAGCCCCGTCAAATATAGGGGGCGTTAATATATGCGCTAGTTCTAGCCCCGTNTGTGTTAAAATGTGTTTAAATACATCTGGACGTGGCCAAATGACANNCAGTTCAAAAATCAAGATTAAACAAAAAATANTATTTCTTAGCTGATAGGCAAAAATTTTTAAAACATTTAGACCGTGAAATTAAACTCTCAAGCGAGAGGGCAAAAAGAAAAAAATTAAAATACACGGTACGATTGAACGGTACGAGTGACTTACCATTTGAAAGATACAAGCTAGACAACGGCTTAAATCTTATGGAAAATAACCCACAAGTGCAATTTATAGACTATACAAAAATCAAAAATAGACTATTTCAAAAACTACCAAAAAATTACAGTTTAACTTACTCACAAGCTGAAAATAATTTAGAAGATGTAAAACAAGTATTAAAAACTAAATACAATATTGCAACGGTATTTAGAAAAAAACTACCAAAAAAATGGCTTGGACGTAAAGTTATAAACGGTGATAAACATGACCTTAGACACTTAGACCCAAAAAAAGTTGTAGTAGGTTTAATTGCTAAAGGTAAGGCTAAAAAAGATTTTAACGGATTTGTGCAAGATGTTTAATTTTGTGCGAATAAAGGGGTTATTGCAACGGGTTCTAGATCGTATGCATAGCGGGGCAATGATCCCTTTAAAACTAACAAGCGAGCAGAAGGGATAATATGAAAATAAATAATTTTAATGCAGTTGGAATTGTAGAAGGTTTTATTGAATGTGATGATGAAGAAAAAATAATAGAGGCGTGGCAATATTTAATAGACACGGGGTTAGCTTTTAAATTACAGGGTTGGTTTGGTAGAACAGCAATAAATTTAATTGAACAGGGTATTTGTAAAAATCAACAAGCAAGCGAGCAGAAAGGATAATATGAAAAAATATGNAAAAATGGACAAGCAAAGAGAACAAGCTAGCGTCAATGTTAGCGTGGGTATGCTGCCACGCTGATGAAGATTGCCCTAGCGAGTATAGAACAAAACATTTTAGACAACATCTAAAAGAGGCAGTAGACTATCTGGAAAATTCTGGATGGTATG
>FUFK010042396.1_pt1 | contig 10944 bp, 22 predicted proteins | sample 1021851 | NCBI WGS metagenome assembly FUFK01 (sample SAMEA51879418, study PRJEB19060) | metagenome
TAAGTATCCTAAACCTAGTTAAAAACTTCAAAAATTAGCCATTTTAAACTGGATATAACAAAACTAGTTATTTAGATGGCATACATAGGAGCAGAACCTTTACCAGGTCAGAATAGAGAAGTAGATGATATTTCTAGTAGTTTTAACGGAAGCACTACTGCCTTTACTCTACAGGTTAATGGTTTAAATGTAAGTCCAGAGACTGCAAACAATATATTGGTAAATATTGGTGGTGTTATACAAAATCCCGGAACAGATTATACAATTGCTGCAAGCACTATAACCTTTACGACAGCTCCAGCATCTGGTCTTAGTTTTTTTGCAATAATATTAGGAGCTGGAATAAACACAGCAACCGTAGCTGATGACACGATAGGTGCTTCTAAATTAATTGACACAGCTGTCACCGCAGGCAGCTACACTACTGCTGACATCACAGTTGATGCTCAAGGAAGAATTACAGCTGCAGCGAGTGGAACCATTGCTAACGCTGAGATAGCCGATGGAGCTATAACTAATGCCAAAGTAAATGCCTCAGCTGCTATTGCAAGAACAAAACTTGCAAACGTAGATGTAGTCGATGACAGTTCGCCTCAGTTGGGAGGTGACTTAGCAAGTAATGGTAACGATATACTCATTGCAGATGATGACCGAATTAAATTTGGTACTGGGAATGATTTGCATATCTATCACAACCAAAGTAACTCTGTTATTAGAGAAGAAGGTGTAGGTAATCTAAACATTCAAACAACAGGTGGTAATGTTGAGATACTTACTAACACAACAGAAAACTCTGCTAAATTTATTTCTAACGGGGCTGTAGAGCTATATCACGACAACACTAAAATGTTCGAAACCACTAGTGATGGTGCGACATTACAGAAAGGTTTAACTGTTAGAGGTGTTGAAGGTGGTGAAGCACAGATTAGAATTGAAGCAGACGAGGCAGATAACGCTTCAGATAGGTTTAGGTTAGTTGCTACAGATAGTGCTGGTTTTCATATACAGAGTTATGACGGTTCGCAATATGATACGTTGCTTAAAGGAGAAATAGATAGTGGTGTAGGGCTATATCACAATAACTCACTTCGTGTGGACACTCAGAGTTATGGATTTAGAATTTTAAATACAAATGATAGTGGTGCAACTACTTTAAAATTAGAAAACAATTCTACAGCAAACAATCAAGTACCTAGATTTGATATAGCTGTTGACTTAGCAAGTGGTAAAAATGGTGGTTCTGTACAATTTGTTAGAGGAAATAATTACCAATCATCAGCAGCAGCAGATTCAGAAATTGTTATAAGCCCAGCAAAAAATGATTCAAACATAGAAATCGTAAGAATCACACAGGATTATGTTCGATTAAATAGTAATTCTTCTGGAATACAATTCAATTCAGATACCTCTGTCAATAACGCACTTAACGACTATGAAGAAGGAACTTTCAGTTTAGCTGCTTCTGCTATGAGTGTTTCAAATAGTAATTGCAAATATGTAAAAATTGGAAGATTAGTATATATTACTGGCACAATAGATACTGGCACTTCTGGCAATGGTGCTCTTGTAGCACAGTTCTCTGGTTTACCTTTTGCCGGACAAACAGGTTGTGAAGATGGAAAACAAGGTGGGACAGTACCAGATCACGACGTGGGACAGACTATATTTACTGCTCTTGTTTCAAATTCAAATATGAGAATCCACAATGATACTGGATCTCATGTAACTCAATCTGTTGTTGATGATAAACAAATGAATTTTAATATGACATACTATACAACTTAATACCGTAGTTGTATAAAAAATTATTTTAGTTAAAATTTAAATAAATATTTAAAAAAATGCAAAAAATTTTTAACGCTATTGCTGTTGCATCAGGAGTTCTTACTCTAACAATAATTGGTGCTGGTATCTATGGTTATAAATATATAACTAGTGATAATTTTGAAAAGATGATCAAAAACAAAGTCATGGGAGATATTCAGAAAGTACTTCCTAAAGCTATCGAGAGCGAGTTACCAGACACCACAGGGATCTCTATACCCTTCTAATGAGCATCCCAGATATAGATATACCAAATATATCTATACCTCATATACCTGTTCAAGTAATAGAGCCAGTAAGAGTATTTGGAGATTATGTAGTTCATCCTTCTTTTAGTGAGCCATCTCTCCTACTTCCTGGCTGCTATAAAACTCATCGTGATGCCAGTAGAAATTCTAATCTTGTAAATGATGATCCCAGAGGTACGTTTTGGAATTGTCCTTGGGGTGAATTACCAGAGATAATGCCTTTACAATTTGATAGATCTAAAATGATTTATTCAAATGATGTAAAAGAAGAAAAGAAAACAGAAGAACCTGTAATAGTTAAAGAACAACCAAAGACAGAAATTCCTAAAGAAAATAAAAAAGAAACATTTTTTCCTCCGTGTCCAGATCCTAATTCTAAGCTCAGAGTGGGGTCATTTGCAAATGANAAACGCTTAGAAAAAGTTAAGGANTTTAAGTACAANGAAGACAAGACAGAATGCCTAACNATCTGGGAAGATGTNACNTATGTTGATCANTGGNTNCCAGAGCCAACCCTAGTCATAAACACGGTAATAATAGCTTCTATAGCTGCNACCAGCCCTGCNTTNATNAATATTATTAANGGTATTACGAAGAATATTATGAANAAAATTACTTCTTCTCAGGGATCGAAAAAGAATGATAATGCTTCTCAATCTGATTAGGTTTAGGAGTTAAATATACGTCTTTACATACGTTATAAAAAACAGAATCTTTCTTTACGTTTATTCCATTTGCAAGAAAATTTCCACAATGTTTTATCCTTGCTACGTGCCATTCAAGTTCTAGGTTCTTAAGCTTTTGATTTTGAATACCTATTTGAGTTGAAGCTGCTTCTTTACATAATTTACCCAGTTTCCGATCCAGTGGGATACTAAAATTTAAAGTAATTCCTGTTCCAATAGCAAAGGAATCCTTATTAGTTCCTGAGTAATTTTTCTGATAGTAAAGGATTTTTCCGGGATTGTCTGGTGTTCCATCTCCAATAGGATTACCATCATCATCAAAATCTCCTACTAAATCAGTTGGGTCGTACACTGGGGTTTCATAAAAATGTGAAAAAGGTTTTTGGTAATTTGAATTAAAAGTGGAGAAGGGAGTAATATTCATCTGAGCTCCCTGACAGACTATGTTTCCGCCATATTGATTGGTATGAAAACTGCCATTGTTAACATTATAATTTTGATTCGTAACGGATCCTGTATTTGACTGACTTACTGCATTAGCTAGTGCTGGTACTGGAGANAGAAGTATTAGTAAAGCTATTTTTGAAAGATTGACTGCGTTACTTGAGTGCTTTCTACTTCTATTGTTCGATTTATTGTTGTCACATTTGATAGCCCTGGACCCATATAACTTTCCGTNAGTTGAAAGGCAGCTCCGTTTTCTGNNTGNNNGAAGGTTGGNTTTGTACTGAAATCTAAACCAGTCCATGAGTAACTAACTCCATCTGTAGTTCCATTNGTTTGAACAGCACTTGGTATCATACTACCGCTGTNNTGNAGNTCTACGCCAGTCCCAGACACACTATAGGTATATCCTGTATTATAGTCTTTCGAAACGATTGATTCAACTATAGTTTGNTTNGTCGTGGTAGTAGAATTCATAGTCCCNGTNGTNAAGGCNCCAGTGATGGGTGAAGCTTNTAAAGGGACAGGTAAAAATATAAACAGCAATAACAGCCGTTTCATTAGTCGAGAGTTANTCCAACTACGAATTGACCAGTAACAGTAGTNCCTGCTCCACCTGCAGTTATTGTTATGTCATTCTTAGTATCGATAGTACCTGCAAGATCTCCGGCTACACCTGATGAAGTACTCGTCAAATCCCCGAAAGGTGAAACTTGACCGACTGTTAAGCTAGTNGCTACNGTGTCCCCAGCGGTATANCTNGAACTNAATGCGAATGCATCTCCAGCTGTAAGCTGACTTGCTGTAATTGGTGTATANGCATTTACGCCATTTGTNGCTGCTCCTAGACCNCCTACTNCTGCCTGTNGTTGTTCCNTCGGTAGTATTGACNCCTGAGCCACTTANGCTCATAGAGTTACCNATNCGNTCNGCAGCGGTNGCTGCTGCTGAAACCTCTAGTTTTACCGATGANNNGATNGAGTGATAGATATCGGCTTTTACACTAGGGGTTAATAAGATTATTAATAGTGGAAAATACTTTAACATTTNACTAAAACTAGGGCTTAGTACCTATAAGTTTACATGAGGGTAAACTTAGTATGTATGGNATAAAAAAATGACAGANAATCCAAAAGAAAAGAAAGGTGTTTTCGCAAAAATAAAAGAAAACATAGATGACAAAGAAGAGCAGATAGCTTTTATTTCAGTCATTGTCAGACTGGTNGTNCTCGGNTGGTCCGCATTCATCGTAAGCCTTAATTACATAAGTATTCCAGGCTATTCAAATGAGCCCAAGGATATTACATTTCCGGCTTCGATTCTGACAGCTGCGATTTCAACATTTGGCATTGAGGCATCACGTAAAAAAGGAGAAAAATCTAAAAATACAGAAAATAAATCTGATGCAGTAACCACTCAGATTTTACGTATTGAACAGGCTCCAATCAAAATAATTACTGAGAGTACAGGTAAATGATATGTACAGTAATAGACCACGAAAAAACTGGGGAATCATAGCTGTAGTCTCGGTTTTAGGGATATCTAATCTCTCTTTAATGAATACTTTAGTTTCTCATAAACTAAAAAATCCTTTTCCAAATATAAATTTACCAGTAGGACCTTATACAAGTTATAGAGTTGTTACTTCAGAAAAAGGATATAGTATCAGCTATAGAGCAAATGATCCTAAAATTTTAACCAGAGTGAAGGATTTAGAAGAACCTAAAGGTTTATTTGGTAATAAGAAAACTGAATTACATCTCAGAGAAACTTATACAATGGCAGGTGAAGGAACTAAGAAAGATGTAGATGGAACCGTAATGACTGATAAAGATATTGCTTGCATCAAAGTAGAAGGTAGTGGTAACTCTACAGGTAAGCTTGTAGGAGCTTCTGTAGGAGTCAAAGCTGCACCTGCATTTAGTAATATACCAATAGTCGGATGGCTTGCTGCAGGCTTTGTGACTATGTTTGCACAAGACAAAGGATCAGAGATAGGGGGACAAATAGCTAGAGATTACAATGATTGTTAATAAGTTATTCTAGGGTTATACTCGAAGTAGTTACTTATTTAACATGTCTTGCGAATCACATATGGAAGGATTACAGAATTTTGCAAAGCAATTAGAAGAACAGAAAGCTACAATTACAGCTCAGATTCAATCTTTAGATGCACAACTTGCACAGGCAAAAAATTCATATATGAAAGTTGAAGGTGCTCAAGAAATTATTGCAATTCAAATTAAAGAAGAAGAGTCAAAAGCTGCTGTAGAAGCAGTAGTGCCAGAGGCAAGTGGTGATTAAGATGCTAAGGGAGATGAACAGAGATAGATATAAAGCCTTACAATTACTAGCAGATCATTTACGCACTCCATCAAAAGATTTATCTTTGAGTGCCATTTTTAATGACGTTAAAGATGAAGATCTTAAATGGGTTACAGAAAAAATTCATTATTATTTATTAAGACTTCTTGAAGATGCAGACTATGAAATAGAAGACGAAGTGGAGTTAGTTTCATTAATGGATTAATTACTACACTTGTGTAAGTTTATGCAGCATAAAGTTTCTACAAGGTTGCAAGGTACATGTGATTCACTGCGAGCAAGATCTACTAGCAAATTTAATTGAACTTTCTCCAAAAAACGCTCGCCATAAATTTCGACAATGTATATTTGAAGCTTGGGACTGGAAATGTGCCTACTGTGATAAAGAATTAGATACTAAATCTGCGACTATTGATCATATACTTCCAAAATTTAAAGGTGGACACAATGTTAAATCTAATATGATTTGTTCCTGTTCCAAATGTAATAGACTAAAAGGATCACATCTTTTAGAAGATTGGTATAATCCTACATATAAGTTTTATCAAGAGGAGAGACTTGATAAGATAAAACAGTGGATGGATCAAGACAGTTCTATCAAGATTCTTTCCCCAGATAAAGCAACACCTTATATTACAAATGATTTCTACATCGGATGGGTCGCTTCCTGAAGAACAAGCCAAGGCTTTTGCCAAACAATATGCAAAAGAAATACAAGAAGAGAAGGATGAACAGATTAGAAAGATAGTTGCTGCAAAGAGTTATAAAGAGGGAGATGAATCTTTATATGGAAGAAGAGGTCAAGATTTAAATTCTAAGATACAATCAGGAGAGATAAAGATTGTTTAAATGACTAAAGTCAATCCAAAGGATGCTCAACATGTAAATGAGCATCTTGTTCAGTGTTTAAGAGATTCTGTGATGGTTCAGAATCAAACACAAATAGTTCATTGGGGATTGTTAGGATCAAAGTTTTACCAAATTCATCTTCTTACAGGGGATATCCAAACAGAGATGGTAGAAGGCATTGATAATATTGCTGAACATATAAGGTCTATAAATGTAATGACACCAGCAAGTGTAGTAGATTTATTATCCTCCAGAATAAAAGATATTGATATATCAGATCCTTTTGATCAAGATAAAATTATTTTAGATTTAAGTATTGCTCATGACATACTTGCTAGTTGTTTTGAAGAGTTAGCAAAGTATGCTGGCATGATAGGAGATGATCTCACCCAAGATTTGGCAGTAGAGCGTGGAAGAATCCATAAAAAAAATCAATGGCATCTTAGGGCTACAATGACATATATGACTCCTAATAAAGAAAGGACTGATGTCGAAGAGGGCAAAAGCTAAAAAACTTTCAAAAGAACATTTGAAATGTAATAAACCTAGAAAGACTCCTAGTCATAAAACAAAGTCTCATGTAGTAAAAGCATGTGAAGATGGTAAAGAGAAGATAATTAGATTTGGTCAGCAAGGTGTTAAAGGTGCTGGTAAAAATCCTAAAACAGCTAAAGAAAAAGCAAGAAAAAAATCATATTATGCTAGACATAATGCACAAGATGCTAATCCTGATAAGATGTCAGCTAGATACTGGTCACATAAAGTTAAGTGGTAGAATGATTTTAAAGCCTTAATCTCATNATGGAAGTAGTTGCTGTCAGTTTTATCATTCTTTTCGGTAGCACCTATGGAGTTGGAACTATAATTTTGGGACGTAATAAACATACAGATTCTGAATAATTGCTCATTAATTCACTGTTGGTAATATATGTATAAAGGCTTTTATTTATATGGATGTTAACCTTCCGGTAGATGTAGAGTTTTCTATTCATGCAGCGTCTTTAGCAATTCAAACTTTAGACCGCGTAGAATTAGAAGAAGCATTCATCGAGCTTTTACATCAAAAAGCATTAGATCGTCAAATGTTTTACAACATTATGAAAGATCACGGCATTGATGCCAACATACAATTCCAGCTCTCAACTGAAGGGCAAATTTCTTAAGGAACATGGCTACACGAACAATTGAAGCAACTTTAGATACATTCAGTGTTGATGCTGGATCTGAGATTACATATCTAGGTCCTACAGCAGCTGGCAATAAAGGAGATGCAGTAAGAGGATTTAGAGTAAATCCCGGAGGCACAGGAGATATTAAAGTAACTCTTGATAGATCAGAAGGTGTAAATACTATTCAGATATTTCAAGAAGATGCCTTTGGAACAGGAAGTGCACCTAGCGGATATCAAAAGTTTTTTGACATAGCTAAAGCAGGTAAAGGCAAAGGTGCTGTTGGTGTTACAGTTACTAACGCTGCTAAAGATTATGTTGTGCTTTTAGAGTTAGATGGTTACTCTGAAGTAAGCTATAACGGTTCAGTTGTCGTCCCATAATTATTCACTATTTACTGAAAAAGGTTATCAATTAACAAAAAGATATACAATTCCTAAAACTTATTTAGGAATGGGTAAATATGCAGCCTATAAAAATTTTGGTGAGAGTATTTGGAAGATAGGTTATGAAAGTGAAAGTATTAATGAACATAGTCTTAAGTCCAACTGATAAAGCTTCTCAAGATGAGATAGATAAGCAATTCTACGAAGATTTAAAAATTTTCTCTCAACAGGCTGAGAAATATATATTTGTAAATTTAAATAAAAATAAAAGAGCAGCTCTACTAAGTTTTGCTCATAGTATCGGAATCTGTTCATTTAAATCTTGTAGGCTACTTGATTTAATAAATAGTTATGCGTCTAAAAATAAAATAATAAAAGAGTGGAGTCCTTATATAAATCATATATGGATGTCAGGAGGGGATTTAATGACCTCTAGAAGACGCACAGAGCTCGATATGTACTTAGCACCAGATAAGGAGATACCTACCTTCTATCGCCATAAATGTCACACTGAGGTATGTTTATTAAATATTGCTGAAACCTACAATGGATCAGCTACTCAAATAAAAGGTATAGAGTATTTAGAAAAGAAAATTAAAGAATTTGATCCTTCTGGGGAAATTGTACGGCAGTTTTTTCGCTATTGGAACAAAACTCCAAGTGGTCTAGGATCTCCTTCGCGTCGAGGGGTCGTTCCCTAAGCCAATCTAAGACAATCCATAAATAGTAGTTCTCGACTATAATTTTTTTCAAATTCTTCGTAATTAATCGAAGTCTCTTGCATGATCGAGGATATCTGGTGCTTGGAGCTCGATGTTTCCTCCACTGATTCCATTTCCGTATATTGATCTTGCTGTTTCAATGATTTCATTGTTTTNATCAGATGTCATACTTATTTTTAGCAGTACTAAATATCCNATCAAATCATTTACTACATCCTCATCAGTAGCTAATAGACCAGCTCCTTTCATAATTCGATTTAATTTATCATCAATACGTACTAATAACTGTTCTGTNGCTGAAGATTTACTAAAAATTCTGTTAGGTTTTAAAGCAGAATTACCATATTTTCTATTTTTATGAATTAAAAGTTCTTTAATGTCATCACAAACAGTACTGATTTTTAATTCAGTTTCGTTCATTGTCATGTTCATCTCCAATACAATAGATGTATGAAACCTCAGTCTACTTCAAGTTACGACGTTGACAATCGTTATAGATTTTATAAGTCGTTGAATACTAAAAAAGACATCAGCCCTGATAGGCGAGGTGTAAGACCGGGAATAGATGATAATAATTCTAAAAATTTTTTAAATACATATATAGGTCAATTAAGGGATATGAATTTTCCTAGACAAATGATTGACTAACAAATAACTTTTCCAATATTAGAAAAAATATATTTAAACCTTTCGGTTTGATTAAATCCTAAAGAAATTTCAGGTAAATAAATAAAATATCCCCAACTTATGGGAGATTTTAAACACTCAAATTTTTTTCCATGAATCAAATTAGCTCTATCTGTAGGCACACATACAGGAAAATCCCACATTTCAGGACAAGTTCTAATCATTTCGGGGTAAGTAGTAAAGAATAAAGCCTCTGGTATATTTCTTAATTTCCATTCTCTAAGTAATCTTCGAAACCAAATTACAGATGGAGCCTTTGCTCCCTGACCTGCTGATAAACTCCACCTCCATGTGCCTCTTTTTTTTGCGAAAGAGCATCTTCCATAAGTAGGAGGAAAGAGATATGTTTTACCAGTCCAAGGTTCTTCTGTATTTAATCCGTCATCATCATATGTATAAATTTTTTCTGCTCTTAAAAATTGATTATTAGCATCGTAAGTAGAGCATGGATCTAAATCTATATTTCTTAATAAGGCATCTATATAAGGTATATATTCACAAGGAGTCAGCCAATCGTGAGTTATATGATCTACTTGTCCTAAAGATCTTTTACTAGCACCCCATGATCCTTTAGTCACATCATTTTAAAACTTGCACCTTCACTATCTATTTTGTAATGAACTAAAGCCATTTCTTTTGAATCTTGAATTATAAACAAAGCCTCTTTATCAGGATCTAATTTTTCAGCTCTAGTAATTGCTTGTTTCATTACATCTGCAGCTCCTTCCATATCACGCTTATTAAGGTCATCTACTGCCGTAATTAGATTATTAACTGTCAAGTAAAACATAGATTTCTTTTCATCTTCATGATCAGGAACATAAACCATAGCACCTGGCCCTTCATTTTGATAAAACTTCTGATAATATTCGCACATATCTGCACAAATTCTTTCAATAGTTAGCTGATAAAGTTTTTTTTCACTATCACCTATAGCTGTACCAACAAGTTTTTTTAGTAATTGATTTCTTCTACTGGTCATTTAGATTCCCCAACTGTTACATTCTTATCTTTTTTTTTGTCTTTGTCAATTTTTATAAGATCACTAAGTCCCGATTTTTTTAGTGTTTCTAAGAGTTTTGGTAATGGTCTATATAAAACAACAGCTTTTTGCATATTTCCTATTTTTTTAATTAATTTGCCATTTTTATCTCTTAATTTTGTTAACTCACCTTGTCTAATTAAATATTCAGCTACACATCTGTATCTTCTTTTTTCAGCTAAATTAATTTCAGGATATCTATCACATATGGTACTGGTCTTCATATCACTAAATGTAAGACGTATTTGATCTGCTAACGATAAACCTAAAATTAAATCTTTTGTGCTTGTTTCATAACTTGANACTAATTCTAAATATCTTCTNAGATCTTGNTTATTAAAACTNCCTGATGGAGGTATAAATATTTCTACTTGTTCAATTAAAGATTTACAAAGTTTTTTTCTATAATTTTTTGTTGTGACTGANTTTATATCTAAATCAACGAATCTGTANCTCTGATAAAGATTATCAGGATCTTTGTGTGGTGCATAATTTGTTGTATCTAAGATATCTACCCAGTCCTCTAATTGTTGTGCTTCCATTCGAGGACACTATCTGTTCA
>FUFK010045377.1_pt1 | contig 10944 bp, 13 predicted proteins | sample 1021851 | NCBI WGS metagenome assembly FUFK01 (sample SAMEA51879418, study PRJEB19060) | metagenome
AAAAATTAATTGAAAAGTACAATGAAGAAGACAGGAAAAAATTATTCGTTTTAAAACCACTTTATCAAAGAGCTTTAATTGTTTTTGGTGGACCATTAGCAAACTTCTTACTCGCATTATTAATTTTCTTTTCTATTTATACTTTTGCAGGAAAAGATTTTACTCCTGCAATGATCAATGAGGTACAAAAAGATAGCCCTGCAATGATCGGTGGTTTGAAACAAAATGATATTATTTTAGAGATAGATGGAAATGAAGTTAAAAGCATTATGGATGTTTCTAAATTTATAACGTTATCAACAGATGATTTTATAGATTTTAAGGTTAAACGTTCATACGACGAAATATTATTAAAAGTNAAACCNAAAATGGTTTTAAGTGAAGANAATCTTGGAAATAAGATTAACAAAAGNATNGTTGGAATTAAATTAAGTGCTTACAACAANGAGATNAANCATGTNAAATTAGGACCNGCNCAAGCTATATACCACGCAGCAAATGAAGTATATTTCGTAAGTATATCCTCACTTAAATATATCGGTGCGATGATTTTTGGAAAGGCTGATACCTCACAACTTGGAGGACCAATTAGAATTGCTAAAATTTCAGGTCAAGTAGCAGAGTTTGGTCTGTTGGCGTTTATTAGCATGATGGCTTACATCTCTATAAGTTTAGGATTAATTAATTTATTTCCGATACCAATGTTAGATGGAGGTCATTTAATGTTTTATGCTTTCGAAAAAGTGTTAGGACGTCCTTTATCACAAAAAACGCAAGAGGGTTTTTTTCGAATCGGGATGTTTTTGCTCTTAACTTTGATGATATTTACAACATTTAATGATCTTAAAGATCTAGGCTTATTTAGTTAAAAAATTTAAANTCTTTAAATAACCCTTTAAAATAGAGGTTTTTTCACTACACTAGATATTGTGTATAACTTTGAGCCAGATACTAAAAAAAGGCTTGATTTATCAATACTTTTGATAAAGATAGTAAATAACCTAATAAAACCGGAGCTAAAATGAACAAAAAACAATTAGTTGTCAAATTATCAGGCGCTTTAAACCTAAGTAAAGCTGATGCTGANAGAACTTTTGACACGATTACCAACACTATTTTAGATGCACTAAAAGCTGATGATTCAGTCAAAATTGCAGGATTTGGTACATATAAAGTGGCTAAGAGAAAAGCGAGAGTTGGAAGAAACCCTAGAACTGGTGAGCAAATTCAAATTGCTGCATCGCAAAAGGTTAAATTCTTACCTGCCAAAGCTTTAAAAGAAGTATTCAATAAATAGTTAATTTTACAGCCTTAACGTCAAAAAGCGTTAAGGCTGTTTCTATATGCAAAATCTGCATACCCAATTTTCATAATCAGCGTTAGTTTTTAGGAATTATTAAAATACAAGCACTNNCTATAACAGGGAGGTCTTATGACTAAATTAATAAAAAAAATAAGTGCGCCACTTATTAGTTTAATTTTTTTATTGAACATGAGTAGTGCAGGTATGGCAGATACAACAGTTTCTGCTGAAGTAGGTTTTATTTTTAATACCTTATTATTTTTGATTTGTGGATTTCTAGTAATGTTCATGGCATGTGGTTTTGCTATGCTAGAGTCTGGAATGGTTACATCAAAAAGTGTATCCGTTATTTGTGCAAAAAATATAGGGTTATTCTCAATTGCAGGTATAATGTTCTGGCTTGTAGGTTATAACTTAGCCTATGGTATCAGTCCAGGTGGATATATTGGAAAATTTATTCCATGGGCAGATGGCAGTAAAATAGATACAGGTTATTCCGATGGTTCAGATTGGTATTTCCAAATGGTATTCTGTGCAACTACTGTTTCAATCGTATCAGGTACAATGGCTGAAAGAATTAAATTATGGCCATTCTTTACATTTGCTGCAGTTCTATCAGGAATTATTTATCCAATCGTAATGGGTTGGCAGTGGGGTGGAGGCTGGTTAGCAGAGTTAGGATTTTCTGATTTTGCTGGTTCAACTTTAGTACACTCAACTGGTGGTGCAGCTGCTTTAGCTGGTGCAATGATAATTGGTCCAAGATTAGGAAGATTTACTAAATCTGGGGCTCCAGCGCCNCTTAAACCGTTTGCAGCATCNTCNATACCATTAGTAACAATTGGAGTATTTATTTTATGGCTAGGTTGGTTTGGATTTAATGGTGGTTCACAATTAGCATTGGGAACAGCTACAGATGCAATCGCTGTATCAAAAATATTTATTAACACATTCCTTGCTGGTGCAGGTGGTGTTATGGGTGCAGCAATTATAACAAGATTGCATTTTGGNAAAACTGACGTAGTTCAAATGTTAAATGGATGTATCGGTGGTTTGGTTGCTGTAACTGCAGAACCATTATTACCATCACCATTTGCTGCAATTTTAATTGGTGCTGTAGGTGGATTAATCGTAGTNTATGGTACNAAACTATTATTCTCNTTAAAAATTGATGATGTAGTTGGTGCTATTCCTGCTCACTTATTTGCTGGAATTTGGGGTACATTAATTGTACCTGCNACAAACTCTGGTGCAAACTTTAGTACTCAGTTGATTGGTGTATTATCAGTAAACATTTTTGTTTTCATAGTCGCTTACATTGTATTTAGTGCAATTAAAGCAACTATTGGCCTAAGATTAAGTAAAGAAGGTGAAACAAAAGGAACTGACGTCACTGAAACTGGTGTGATTGCATATGCAATACGTGACTAATTGTTAACAACAAGAGACTCTTCGCTCTCTGTTTATCTTTTGAGATAACTCATCGAAGAGTCTCTAAACTCTCTCTAAGTTAGTTAAACACAAAAGCCCCTCCCTCAAGGGGCTTTTGATTCTAAATACTTTTAATTATTTCATCGAAAACTTTTTGAGGTTTTAATTTTTTCATACCACTTCTGTCTCTAATCCATACGTTATCAACGTATTCATCTGGTACTATAGGTTTTATTTTACTGTATTTAAGTTCACTAACAGGATCCGTCGCAATGAGACCAAATGTATTTATACCTAATGCAGCTGATAAATTTAACGGTCCCGAGTTATTTCCAATATAAAAATTAGAATTTTTTATAGCTAAAATTACACCTTTTAAATCTTTGTCAGAACAATCAATAAAATAGTGTTTTTTTGAGTCATTAATGATTTTTTTGGCAATGTGCGATTTATCTCGACCACAAATCAAATAGATATAGTCAAATAATTTTTTTTTAGATAATAAATTAGCTAATTCTATAAAATCTTCCTCATACCACATTTTAAAATCCTCAAAAGAGTCAACGCCAAATGCAATTTTTTTTCCATCAACTAAAAGATCTTTATTGCCTTCTTTTAATCTTTCAATATTAATTTCTAGTTTTGGGAATTTATCATTACAGTCAATTGAATTTAATTTTAAAAATTTCTGTGATTGTTCTGAATAATTTAACTTCCAATCCTTCTCATCAAGGTAACTTTTATTAGTAATCCATTTTTTTTGATTTCTTAAACCAGGACCAATAATATTTTTTATTCCAGATAACTTTGCGGCTATTGCTGGTTTATTCACCTTGTCTAAAATATATACAAAATCATAATTTTCTAAATCAAATATCTTTTTAAGTTTAAATACGTCCAGCCAATAAGCTAAACCTTTTCTAAACTCATTATAATAAATGTTGTTAACATGTATTAAGTCTTTTAATAAGTTTTTTGCTTGAGTCTTTTTTCTTAGAATTAAATCTACTTTTTCATTGTGATGTTCACTTATTGCTTTTATGTAAGGTAATTGCCAAATTAAGTCACCCAATTTATGGTGAGTGTAAACTATACAAATTTTTTTACTCATTTTTTATTTATATACTTTTAAAAAACTATATTATAAATAAATTCTTATGAATATAAAATCATCAAAAACACTTGTATCGGAAGCATTAAATGAAATAAAAACAATTTCAGCAGACGAGGCATTTACAATGATCACTGAAGAAAAATGTAATTTGATTGATATTAGAGATGTTAGAGAATTAGAGAAAGAAGGGAGAATTGAAAACTCAAACCATATTCCTAGAGGCATGTTAGAGTTTTGGCTAGACCCTGAAAGTCCCTATTTTAAAGAAGGTAAGCTAGATATGAATAAAGAAATGGTTCTTTTTTGTGCGGGTGGTTTGCGATCAGCCTTAGCAGCTAAAACTTTAAAAGACATGGGTTTTAAAAAAGTTTCTCATGTTGACGGAGGTTTTGGGGCAATAAAAAACAGTAAATTTAAAATAACTTAAGAATTATATTCATCTANAGCATATTCTAATCTGTCTTGACCCCAAAAAATTTTTTTATTNACAANAAAAGTNGGTGCACCAAATACATCACTTTTAAAAGCAAGATTTGTTAAATCTTTAAGTTCATCTTTTNTTTTTTGATNCTCAATTAATTTNAAAAAATTTTCTTTATNGANTNCACATTCTTCTAAAATTCTAATTAAGTTTTCTTTTTGNGAAATATCNANNTTATTTTTCCAGTAAGCATCAAAACAAACATCAAAAAATTTAGATTTNATANTNGTATCTAAAACAAGATAACCTCTCATTAAATACAGGGAATTTAATGGAAATTTTACATTCCACATAAACTTAATATCATTCTTTTTTGCTATTAATTCACAGTCATTTTTCATATTTTTCATTTTAAGTTTGTTGAAAGCAGGAGGAGTAATTTCCCCAAGTTTATGAAGTCCACCTAATAAAATCGGTTTATAGGCAATATTAAGATTGTTATTTTTATTAATTTTTATAAGTTTTTTATAAGCTAAATAAGAATACGGACTTATAAAATCAAAATAAAAATCAATTACCTTAGTCATATAAATTTATACTTTTGGCATAAAAAATTCTTATTAACCAATAAATGAATAAACCTATAGGCCCAATTAAATAAGTAATAACTAATGGAAATAATAATAAAAATTTGTTTATAGAAAATTTTTGACCATCTTTAACAATCCACCCTCCAACAAATAGATTGATTGAAATAAAATGTATCCAAAAAAACATTAAAAAAGATTTATCTGAAAATAAAGTTAAAATGTGATCAATTCCAAGGTAAAGATTAAAATTACCTAAAAAATCATAAGACCCTAAGTAAGATTTATATAATACAAAAACATATGCTCCACTTAATAAAAATACTGGAAAAATAGATGTAACAAAAAATCTACAAATTTGTGACTGTGGAAAAAAAATTAATATCAACCAGAAAGGAAGAACTCCTAAATTTACCCAAAAATAGAGTATTTCAATTGTAAAAAATGAATAAATTTGTTCGATCATTTATTAATATATTATATTAAATCTTGCCATGATTCCTATAAGAAATAGAAAAAAAACTCTACAGATGACAGTAGATGAGATGAGAAATTTTGCTTTTGCATATCTTGAAAAATATTCACCATCTAAACAGCAGCTTAAAACTTATTTATTAAAAAAATACTTAACTACCTCATCAATCAAAGTTAAGAAACAAGATATTACCAATTTAATAGATATTGTNCTTTCAGACTTAGAAAAAAATAAATTTATCAATGATAAGTATTACTCAGATACAAAAGCTAAAAGCATGATTGGCAGGGGAAATTCAATAAATAAAATAAGAAGATATCTTATTGGCAAAGGAATAAATGATAGTTTTGTTAAAGAAACAATAGATAAAATTCATTATGAAAATTCAGATCAAGATTTTTTTTCTGCCATCAAAATTTGTAAAAAAAAAAAGATTGGACCAGCTAGGACTGAGGATAATAGACCTATATTCTTTAAAAAAGATATTTCTTTGCTAGCCAGAAATGGATTTGATTTCGAAACCTCAAAAAAAGTTATGAATTTAGATAAAAAAGATTATTTAAAAATAGTAAAGTTACTTTAATAAATTTTTAAACAATTGAAATTATTAGAACCAAAAAAATTACTTTTTCTTTTACCAAGATGGCTTAGATTTAAAATATTTAATATAAAAACACTTAAGCTCTATAAGACCAAAACTGGTAATTACTATCTTCCTTTTTTTGCCTTTAGAGATGTAGTTAGAAATACAATAATAGAAAATGAAATTTTTGATCATGATGTTTATGAGATCTCCAAAAAATTTATTAAAGAAAATTCTATTGTAATTGATGCAGGAGCAAATTATGGCCAATTAAGTGTTTTATTTTCAAAAGTAAAACCTAACGTTGAGGTTTATGCTTTTGAAGCCTATAAATACATAAGCCAGATTTTATCAAAAAATGTTTCGATTAATAATTCTAAAGTAAAAGTTTTCAACAATATTCTTGGTGACGAAAGCAAAAAGAATTTGATTTTATCAAAATCAAATTTAAAGGAATTTAATAATTATGGCTCAAACTTCATAAATTTTGAAAAAAACAATAATCAAGGAAATTTAATTGACTCAATTAAACTCGATGATCTAGATATAAAAAAAGAAATTTCATTTATGAAAATAGACGTTCAGGGCTATGATCTTAAAGTCCTTAAAGGTGCTGAAAAAACAATTAAAAAAAATAAGATGCCTATAATCATTGAATATTCGAAGGAGTTTGAGACCAGATTTGATTATAAATTTAATGACTTTTTAGAAATTTTAAAAAAGTTTAATTATAAAATTAAAAAAAGGATAAGTGAGGCAAATTACTTAATAGTTTATGATAATAATTTTGATAATAGGTAGTTTTTATGAAGACAAGTTTTAAATCAATAGCCATTTATATATCAATATTTATAGTTTCAACTGTTCTGGTTATCTCAGCAAATAATGTTAAAAATAATTTAGAGGTAAAGAAAAATCAAATAAAGTTTCTAGAAAAAAATCTTAAAAATAAAAAATCCCAATTAGCAAATATTCATTCAAAATTACTTGAAAAAAAAATAAATTTAGAAAATATCCTTTTCGAAAATGGTATAAATTTTGTTAATAATTCAAATAGAGAATTTAGTATTGGAAATGAAAATTATTTACTAAAAGAATTTAATTCGAATGATATAGTTTTTGCTAAACATCCAGCGGCCTCAAGTTCAGCTTATATTGAGTCTAGTGAAGATAAGATTTTCTTAATGACAGCAACAGGCCAAATTGTTTATACAGATATTGATGACTTTGAAAAAGAGAGTTTCAATTTAAAACCAATAAAAACAAATATTCAAAAATTAATTAAATACTCTGAATTTTTCTCTAGTAGTGGTTTTGGTGTTAAGGATATTTTGATAAATAAAAATGATGTCTATGTTTCATATATTAAAGAGCATTTTAAAGATTGTTTTAGTTTAAGTATATTAAAAGCTCGATTAGATTTTGATAATTTAAATTTTACGGATTTTTATGTTCCTAAGGAATGTGTAAATAAGAATGAAAAATTTTTTGAGGATCATGAACATGATTATTTAGTTGCACATCAATCAGGTGGCAGATTAATTATTAATAACAATGTCCTTTTTTTTAGCACTGGTGATTTTAGATATAGGATTTTAGCCCAAGATAAATCTAGAGATGTTGGAAAATTAGTATCTATCAATTTAGACACAAATGAAAAAAAAATTATTTCTATGGGCCATAGAAATCCTCAGGGTCTTTATTATCATTCAAATTTAAATTATTTATTTTCAACTGAACACGGACCTAGTGGAGGAGACGAAATTAATTTATTAAATTTAAATAAAAAATATAGCGAAATACCCAATTATGGATGGCCTATTTCCTCTTACGGTCGCCATTATTTTGACAATGATGATGATAATGATGTCAGATATAAACTTTCTCCATTAAATAATTCTCATGCTAAATATGGGTTTATAGAACCAATTAAATATTTTAATCCTTCAGTAGGTATAAGCCAAATAGTTGGAGTTGATAAAAAGTTTTACCAAACTGATGGGAATGTTTTATTTGTTGGAACAATGGGAACAGCTAAAAAACTTAAAGAAGGAATGATAAGTTTATATTTCTTTGAATTAAAGGATGATAAAATTGTCAGGGATCAGCTTATTCCAGTTAAATCAAGAGTCAGAGATATCATATATCACAAAGAAAACAATTATTTAGTAATGTATTTAGAGACTAATAACGCCTTAGCTATTTTTAAAAAAATAAATTAATTTTTTCTTTTTTTTTCTTCTTTTATTAAATTATTGATTTTTGATTTAATATAATTTTTTACAAATACGAAAACCAATAGCCCAAATATTGAAACTGAAACAATAATTATTAGAATTATCCTAATTTGCTCACTCATTGATAATATTAGCACTTTTAAGTATAAGACTTGGATTTAAAAAATTTTTTTTACCATAGTAAATTTCATTATTTTCAAAATCCGTTACAGAGCCTCCAGAGTGTTTTAATATTGCGTGACCTGCAGCTATATCCCATTCATGTGCCCTTGGTTCAGCAACATATCCATCAAATTCACCCGAAGCTATCACACAAAATTTCAATGAACTTTTCATCCTTGTAAAACTTTTTACGTTGAGTTTTTTATGTATTAATTCTATCTCCGGCTTTAATTTATTTGAATAAGAGACAAATTTTATTGAATTAATATCGAAATTCTTTGATGAACCTAATTTGATATTTTCCCCATTTATAATTTCGTATGCAAAATTATCACCATAAGAATAAAACATTCTATTTTTTGCTGGAGCAAAAATTAAACCTGCAACTGGAGTATTATCAACAATTAGCCCAGCATTAATTGTAAATTCCTCTAAATTATTGATATAATCGTAAGTGCCATCAATAGGATCAACTAACCAAAAATCCTTTAAATTTTCAATTAATTTATTATCTGACGTTTCCTCTGAAACAATAGGAATATGTGGAGTAATTTCTTTTAACTTACTTGTAATAATTTTATTTACCTCGATATCACCATTACTTACTGGAGTATTATCAGATTTAATTTTCTTTGTAAGGCCGTTATTTCTAAGATCTAATGAAATTTTCCCTGCATGAAAAAAAGTATCAATTAAACTCTCTACAACTTCTTTAATATTTAATTTACTCATTTATTTTTTTTAATTCTATATTTTTGCTATTTATTACTTTTTTTCCAGCATTTTCAAAATTGACTGTAACTTTGCCGTTAATTATTGATTGTACCTGACCAATGCCCCATTCTTTTTTCAATGGGTTTTCCACTTTGTCACCTGGCTCATAATCATAAATCATTTAATTTAATTTATATAAGAATTGAGTATAAATACCATCAAATGAAAAAAGATTTAAATTCAATAGGAATTAATAAAAAACCTAAGGATACAACTATTGTTGTTGCAATGTCTGGTGGTGTAGATTCCTCAACAGTCGCAGGAATGATGAAAAAAGATGGATATAATGTAATTGGAATTACATTAAAACTTTATGATGATAGTAAAGAAGTTGCAACTTCAAAACAATGTTGTTCTGGTCAAGATATCATGGATGCTAAAAGAGTGGCTAATAAATTAGGTATTAATCATAGAATTTTGTATTATCAAAATAAATTTAAACAAGGTGTTATTGATAATTTTGTAGATAGTTATTTAAAAGGTGAAACACCAATACCCTGTGTACAATGTAATCAAACAGTAAAATTTAAAGATTTATTTGAAGTTTCAAAAGAATTAAAAGCTGATGCACTCGTGACTGGTCATTATGTAAAGACTGTAATTGACGATGATAAGGCAAATATGTACAGAGCTTTAGATGAAAATAGAGATCAAAGTTATTTTTTATTTAATACTACCAAAGAACAATTAAATTATTTAAGGTTTCCGTTGGGAAATCTTCGTAAAGATGAAACAAGACAGATTGCTAAAAATCTTGATTTAAACGTTGCACATAAACCAGATAGTCAAGATATTTGTTTTGTCCCAAATGGTAATTATGCATCTGTAATTCAAAAATTCAGACCAGACTCATTTAAAAAAGGAAATATTAAAGATTTACATGGCAATGTAATAGGTGTTCATGATGGTATAATTAATTTCACAATTGGTCAAAGAAAAGGAATTAAAGTCTCAGATAAAGACGCTCTTTATGTTTTAAAAATAAATTCTGAAAAAAATGAGATTATTGTTGGATCAAAAGAAAATTTAGGAAAAAAGAAAATCCTTCTAAAAAATGTAAATTTACTATGTGAAAAAAATGAATTAGAAAGTGATATTTTTGTAAAAGTTAGATCAACAGGTAAATTATTGGATGCTAAAGTAAACTTTAGTGACCAAAATGGTGTTAATGTTAATCTAAAGATAGAGGAAGACGGTATTTCTCCAGGGCAAGCATGTGTATTTTATCGTAAAGATGCTTTAGGTTATAAAGTTTTGGGGGGTGGTTGGATTAAGGAATAAGCTATTTTTTCTTATTCTTTTTTCTTGCTCTTCTTTTTTTTGAGCCCATTTTTCTTCGGCCTCGATGTTTCTTTGGGTAACTCATTAAATCCTTTTCATTAATTTATTGAATTTTCTATAGGGATATAGCATTGTCTTAACATCATATCAATTTTTTTATGGGCAAATCTTTTAAGACATTTTTAAAACATACAGCAAAAGATTTTCATAACCAGTCAGTAAATCCACCAGTGGTAAGAGCATCGACAATTATTTTTAAGTCTATGCAACATATTAGAAAGACACAAAAAAAAGCTTTAAGAAACCCCACAGGTGGTCATTTTGATTACGGAAGACAAGGGACCTCTACTACTTATATATTGCAAAAGATTTTAACAAAACTTGAAGAGAGTTATCATGTTTTTACAACACCAACAGGTTTTGGCTCTGTTTTTTTAGCAATATTCAGCGTTGTTAGACCTGGAGATGAAATGTTAGTTGCAGATCCAGTTTATAGCCCTACACGAATTTTAACTGAAGATTATCTAAAAGATTTTAATATAAAGACAGTTTTTTATAATCCGCATGACCTCAATA
>FUFK010051700.1_pt1 | contig 10943 bp, 9 predicted proteins | sample 1021851 | NCBI WGS metagenome assembly FUFK01 (sample SAMEA51879418, study PRJEB19060) | metagenome
GATGTTTGACTTCCGGTTACAGATTTACTCTCAATTAAGTCTGGGTATAAAGTTCCTTGTGCTAAAAACTGAACGTTTTTGATTTTTTTTGCATAATTTTCAAAAATTTTAATAAATAAATTACCAATTATTTTTCTTTTCTTTTCAGGGTCAGAAATATTTTTCAATTTATTTAAAAATTGTTTTTCTGCATTCACATAAACTAGATTAATTTTAAACCGTTTTTTAAACGTATGAACAACTTGCTTTTCCTCATCTTTTCTCAAAAGTCCTGTATTTACAAATATGCAAGTTAATCGGTTACCAATTGCATTGGAGAGTAATTTTGCAACAACACTGCTGTCTACGCCACCTGAAAGAGCACAAATGACTTTTGAATTACCAACTTGAGTTTTAACTTGATCAATAAGCTTTAATTTTTGATCTTTAGAAGACCAGTTTCTTTTAATTTTACATATTTTAAATACAAAATTTCTTAAGATAATTTTTCCTCTATTTGTATGAGTTACCTCTGGATGAAACTGAATACCAAATAATTTTTTCTTAGAATTTTCAACTATACAAAATTTTGCATTATTTGTTTTCCCTATTACCTTAAAATCTTTTGGCAATTTGGTCACCTCATCTGCATGGCTCATCCAAACATTATTTTCTTTTTTTGTAAAAAAATCTTTTGTAAGAATACTCTCTTTTACTTTTTTTACCTTTGCTAAACCAAATTCTCTTGATTTTGATTGTTTAACTTTGCCGCCTAATTCTTTTGATATTATTTGGTGACCAAAACATATTCCAAGCACTGGAATATTAGAATTAAGTAAGTTTTTATTAAATTTTACTTTTTTACTTTGATAAACATTTAAAGGCCCTCCAGATAATATAAGCCCACTAACATTTTTATCTAAAAGTTTAATATTATTTGATTTGTGATGGCTGATAATTTCACAATAAACCCCAAGTTCTCTTACTTTTCTTGCTATTAGTTGTGTGAACTGCGAACCAAAATCTATTATCAAGATTTTCTTAAGACTGTTCTCAAGAAGCATCTTTTTTTTCAAAATCTTTAAGTCTTGTATCTATAGAAGTTAATTTTTCACATAATGTATTACAGATTTTCTTAAAATCTTTTTTTAAATCTTGAACCTTTGAAAAATTTGACCTTTCTAATTCTAGATCAATTAAAATATACATAGCTTCTTCATTTTTTGGATCTAATAACAAAGCAGTATTAATATTTTTTTCTTCCTCTTTAGTATTTTTTTCTATTTTAAAAATTTTTCCTAAATAAAGATATGAATTTGAATGTTTAGGATTGTATACAATGCTTCTCTCAAACTGAAATTTTGATTCATCATATTTTTCTTCATCAAATAATTTCTTACCTTTGTCATAAAAATTATTTTCACTCGCATTAGCTATTGAGCTAAAACCAAATATAAATATGCAAAAGGTGAATATTTTTAAAATCATTTTTTTAATTCGTCTATATTATGTACCATACTTTCGTAAAATCCAGCTTTGGTTATCTTTACAAATTTAGGTTTTTTTCTTAAATCTACAACTCTAGGTGATCCAAGATATCCCATGGATGACTTTAACCCTCCTACTAATTGATAAATTATTTTATTAACTGATCCTTTATATTTTACAAATGCCTCAACTCCTTCAGCAACATATTTCGAGGTATCTTTTTGTTTAGTTTGAAAATATCTATCGGCTGATCCTTTATTCATTGCACCAATAGAACCCATTCCCCTAAAGCTTTTAAATAATTTTCCATTCCTTTTTATAATTTTACCTGGAGCTTGATCAGTTCCTGCAAATAAAGACCCAATCATAACTGCATCAGCACCAGCCGCTAAAGCTTTAGCAATATCTCCTGAAAATTTTATTCCTCCGTCAGCTATCAAAGTACATTTACTTTTTCCCATTCCTTTTTTAACACTTAAAATAGCACTTAGTTGGGGAACACCAATTCCAGCAACCAATCTTGTTGTACAAATTGATCCTGGACCAATACCTACTTTAATAATATCTACACCTAATTTAATTAAGTATTTTGCAGCTTCAGCAGTTGCAACATTTCCAGCGCATAATGTAGTTTTTTTAGGTTTTAGTCTTTTAATTTTTTTTATTATCTCTCCAACTTTTTTTGTGTGTGCGTGTGCAGTATCAACAACAATTAAATCTAAATTTTCTTTTAAAATTTTTTGTGCTCTTAAATGTTCCNGNGGACTTGCTCCAACAGCTGCTCCTANAAGACATTTTTTTGCTTTAACTTTTCTTATCTCTGAAATTTGTTGTTCGATGGTCAAATTCCTGTGTATTACTCCAATACCTCCAAGTTCAGCCATCGCTATTGCCATTTTAGATTCTGTAACTGTGTCCATGGCAGATGTTAATAAAGGTATCTTTAGAGATAAATTTTTTGATAGATTAGTAGATGTGTTAACTTCTGATGGTAGTACCTGTGAATAATTAGGTGCTAAGGTTACGTCATCAAATGTGAGTGCTTCTTTAATGATTTCCATGTCCTTGTATAAACGATTCTTTGAAAATTAAAAGGTAGCTACCTTAAATTTTTACAGATTATAAAATTTTCTTTAGACTCTTTTCTGCTTGAGGGAGGTTTATAAACATGAAATTCTTTAAAANTCTTCTTAGCACTATCAACAATTTCATTAAAACTTGATCCCATAAAGATTTTTGAGACNAAAATGCCNTTTTTTTTNAANATTTTNAGCGAAAANTTCATNGCCTCAATNCTTAACTCGCCTGTAACNAGTGAGTCCACATTTTTATTACCNGTNGTATTTACNGCCATATCAGAGACAACTAAGTCGATTTTTTCATCAAAATTTTTTTCAATTTTTTTTTGAGTGATCTCNTCTGTAAAATCACCTTTTATATGNNTAACNTTTTCAATTTTNTCTAATTCTTTAAGATCAATTGCGACAAGCTTTATATTTTTGAATTTTCTGGAAATAAACTCACTCCAACTTCCAGGAGCAGCTCCTAGATCAACTATAGACATGCCATTATTAATTACTTTAAACTTTGTTTGTATCTCTTGAAGTTTATAAACTGCCCTAGAACGATAACCTTCTAGTTTTGATTGTCTTACGTAAATGTCTCTTTTTTGCTTATTTATCCAATTTTTTGAGATTTTATTTTTTTTCAATTAATTTTTATTACAAAACATCTTCATGATGTTCAATATCTTCAATTTCCTCAATTTTCTTGCTTTTTAAAATTGAGTAGAAATGAAACGCACTTACTGGGACAAGTAATAAATAAACTGTTCCTGCAATTACAATTGTATTGAAAGTATAAATAAATAAAAGACCAAAAAATAGTATAACAGAAAATAAAAGAAAAATTGTAGTATTCCTAGGAACTACAATTTTTTTTAATGAGTAAGTTGGAATTTTACTAATGAGTAAAATTGAAATTATAATAAATAGAGATGGTACTAAAATTTGGTAGTTAGGATTAAATATTTGAAATTCACTCAAACTGTAAATTAANGGCATTAAAACTAAAATCCCACCTGCAGGAGATGGTATACCAACAAAAAAATTATCTTTCCATGATGGTTCTTCACTGGATGAAACATTAAATCTTGCTAACCTTAATGCTACACAGACAACATAAATTAATGCAACCAACCAACCTAATCTACCAATTTCAACTAATGACCAAAAATACATTATAAAAGCAGGTGCAACACCAAAGCTTATTACATCAGTCAAACTATCAAGTTCTTTTCCAACTTTTGATGTAGCTTTTATCAGTCTTGCAATTCTGCCATCTAAGCCATCAATAATACCTGCAACAATTACAGCTATAATAGCTAGTTCAAAATTCCCATCAAAAGCAAATTTNATAGAGCTTAAACCAATACAAACACCAAATAATGTTAAAATNTTAGGTAAAATTATTCTCGAATTTTTATTNGATACTAACTTTAANTTTTCTTTTGATTGTTCCATCNTACCTTTTGGCTATTAAAGTTTCACCTGCTATCATTTTTTGATCAACCTTGACTAAAGGTTTATAATTTTCAAAATATAAATCAGCTCTACTTCCAAATCTAATCATTCCTATTCTNTCACCCTGTTTGAGATCTTGATCTACTGATGTTTCTGTTACAATTCTTCTTGCAACTAAACCTGCTATTTGAACTACAATAATATCTTCACCAAATGTATTGTTTAATTTGTAGTAATTTCTCTCGTTGTCTTCGCTTGCTTTATCTAAAGACGCATTAATAAACTTTCCAGGCTTATACAAAATTTCTGTAATTTTTCCTGAACAAGGAATTCTATTAACATGACAGTCAAATACATTCATAAATATGCTAACTTTGGTAAATTTTTTATCTTCTAAACCAAGTTCTTTTGGACCATTAGTCTCAAAAACTTGAAGAACAACTCCGTCAGCTGGACTTGTAAGATAATCTTCATCGCCGATTGAAATTCTCTCTGGATCTCTAAAAAAATAATAGCACCANATAGATAAAACCAAACCAACAAAACCTAAAAATCCATGAATGAAATACAATACTATTGTTGCAAAGACGAAAATTACAATAAATTTGTAACCTTCGTTATGAATTTTTGGGAATATTTTCTCAAACATAGCTAACTCGATTAATTGATAAATTTTGATTAATATGTATATAAAATGCAGAAATTCAATTAATAAGATACATCAAAAAAATGAGTAAAATTAAGGTAAAAAATCCAGTTGTTGAATTGGATGGTGATGAAATGACCAGAGTGATCTGGGAGTTTATCAAGAATAAATTAATTCTCCCATATCTTGATTTAGGAATTGAATATTACGACCTTGGTATGAAAAGTAGAGATGATACTGATGATCAAATTACTATTGATTGTGCAAATGCAATTAAAAAAAATGGTGTTGGAATAAAGTGTGCAACAATAACTCCAGATGAAGCAAGAGTTAAAGAATTTAGTCTCAAAAAAATGTGGAGATCTCCAAATGGGACTATAAGAAATATTATTGGAGGAACAGTTTTTAGAGAACCAATTATTTGTAAAAATATTCCAAAGCTAGTTCCATCTTGGACTGATCCATTAATAATAGGCAGACATGCTTTCGGGGATCAATATAGGGCAACAGATTTTGTAGTACCTGGCAAAGGTAAGCTTGAAGTCAAATGGAGTGCTGAGGATGGTAGTGATGAAAAAAAATATGAAGTATTCAATTTCCCAGGTCCAGGAATTGCACTTTCAATGTATAATTTAGATAAATCGATAGAAGATTTTGCAAGGTCTTGTTTCAATTATGGATTGATTAAAAAATGGCCTGTTTATCTATCAACGAAAAATACAATTTTAAAAAAATATGATGGAAGATTTAAAGATATTTTTCAGAAAGTTTACGAGCATGAGTTTAAATCTGAGTTTGAAAAAAACCATATTATTTATGAACATAGATTAATTGATGATATGGTTGCTTGTGCAATGAAATGGAGTGGTAAATACATTTGGGCTTGTAAAAATTATGATGGCGATGTTCAATCTGATACTGTNGCACAAGGATATGGNTCTCTAGGACTTATGACAAGTGTACTGTTAGCACCTGATGGAAAAACTATGGAAGCAGAAGCTGCCCACGGAACAGTTACTCGTCATTTTAGAATGCATCAGCAAGGAAAAGAAACTTCAACAAATCCAATTGCCTCAATTTTTGCATGGACTAGAGGACTGGCGCACAGAGGAAAATTAGATAACAATAAAGAGCTTATTATATTTGCTCAAAGTTTAGAGACGGTTTGTATTGAGGCTGTAGAACAAGGTCATATGACTAAAGATTTGGCCATATTAATCGGTCCATCAAATAAATACTTAACTACAAATCAGTTTTTAGAAGTAATAAAATCAAATTTAGAAAAAAAACTAAATTAATTGGATAATTTAAATAATATTCTTTTTATTAACACTGGTGGAGGTATAGGTGATGCGCTCACTTCCGTACCAACGCTCAATTATATAAATGACAACCTTAAGCCTAAAAACCTGTATTATTTTTCAACTGATTTAGGAAATTTTTGGTTTGATACAAAACTTCAGGAATATAAGCCTGATAATTTAATTACTGTTAAAAATTTTCCAGAACACTTTGGGTTTAGAGATCATCATATGAAAGTATCCAAAGACGTTATTAAAAATTTTGAATTTGATGAATTTGACTTAATAATTGATAATCAAACAAGATTTAAAAATACTTTAATTTACAGAAAAATACCCCATAAATACTATGTTTCTCCATGCTTAAACTATTTGATGAGCAAGCCTATTACATTTATGAGAAAGAGAGAAATTTTTGCAAATAGAATAATTGATTATTTTAATAAAATTAAAAAATTAAACATAAAACCAAATTATAAGATTTCAATCCCAAACAATTTTATTAACGAAGCAAAAAAATTAATNNCTNATGAAAATTATATTGGTTTTTCAATTACAGCAGGTCATCCAACAAGAGTAAAAGAAATAAATTATGATGAAATAGTAAAGGTTGCCAACTATTTTTCAGATAAATTTATTCCTACTTTTTTTATTGAGAACAAATTTCAGGAATTAATTGCAAAAATAAAGCAAAAAGTAAAAAAAGCTTATTTTCCAGAAGATCAATCGAGTGCAGAATTTAAAAAACCTATGCTTGTTACAGCTCTTGGGTCATTAACTAAATTTAATATAACTATTGATAATGGTATTTCACATATGCTTTCTTTTTCNGATAATAAAAATTATATNTTCTNCAATAATTCATCAAAAAAATTTCAACCTTTGAATGACAATAGTTTTATCTATGACTGTAGTTTAAANAATACCTCTATAGANAAGTTATCTAGTGAAAAAATAATTGAGTTTATTGAAAAAAATTAAATNANCTCTTTTAGTTTACTTATAGCATCATCAATTTTNCCTGGATCANTACCTCCAGCTTGAGCGAAATCTTTTCTACCTCCNCCACCTTTNCCNCCAATTATTTCAGAACCNAATTTTGCAAATTTTACAGCATCATATTTTTCAATNAGATTATCTGTNATACCAACTGCCAACCCTACTTTGTCATCCTTGTTAGCAAATACGATTACAATACCTTCTGCTAATTCTTTTTTTCCATTATCCACCAATTTTCTCAAATCTTTTGGTGGCAATCCATCAACCTTTTGTAATCTTATTTTTATTCCATTTATAGTCTCATCATTAATTACATTTTTGTTTTTGTCTTCCAAAATTGATTTAACACTTAATNGTTCAAGTTGTTTGGAAAGATCTTTTATTAAACCTTTTTGATCTTTATTACTTAAATCTGGTTTTCCTCCTGCTTTAATGATTTTTTCTGAAATTTCTTTTATAGTTTGTTCATCCTTTTGAGCTGATAAATCAGATAATTTTTCTTTATTTTTTAAATAATCATCTAGTTGTTTNTCTCTTAAAGCCTCAACTCTTCTTACACCTGCTGCAATTGAAGATTGNCTNACAATTTTAAATTTTCCTATATCNCCNGTATTTCTTACATGNGTTCCACCACATANNTCTGTTGAAAAATATTTATCNTTTTCACTNCCCATTGATAAAACTCTCACNTCATCTCCATATTTTTCACCAAANAAAGCTAATGCTCCATTATTTACAGCCTCTTTGGGTGTCATTATCCTTGTTTTAACCTCAGATTTATTACTAACCATTGAATTTACATATGTTTCTATCTTCTCTATTTCATCGCTNGAAATTGGTTTCATATGGCTAAAATCAAACCTNAATCTNTCAGGCTCAACTAATGAGCCTTTTTGAGTAACATGTGTACCTAAAACTCTTCTTAAAGACTCGTGTAATAAATGTGTTGCTGAATGATACGCTCTTACATTATCTCGCCTTTCAATATCTATTTTCATCTCCACATTTTCATTATTTTTAATTGATCCTTTTTTAACTTTTCCATAGTGAACAAATAAATCTCCAAGTTTTTTTTGTACATCTTCAACTTCAAAAATAAATTCACCTGAAATAATTTCTCCTTTGTCACCAACTTGTCCACCCGACTCTCCATAAAAAGGAGTTTGATTGATAATAATCATTGCCTCATCACCAGAGTTAATCTGATCTACTTCTTTGTTATCCTTTAATAAAGAAAGCACTACTCCTTCAGCTTGATTTGTTTCATAACCTAGAAATTCTGTTGCGCCTAACTTTTCTCTTATTCCAAACCAAATATCATCAACAGCNCTATCTCCAGAACCTTTCCAATTTTTTTTAGCAAGCTCTCTACTTTCTTGCATTAAAGNATTAAATTTATCGTTATCAATTGTTAAAGATTTACTTTTTAAAATATCTTGGGTTAAATCTAATGGGAAACCATAAGTGTCATATAATTTGAAAGCAACTTCACCAGGTAAAACTTTGTCAATTTTTGAAATTTCCTCATTTAAAATTTTTATTCCCCTATCAAGAAGTACTAAAAATTTTTCTTCCTCCATCTTTAATGTTTCACGAATTAAAGATTCTGCTCTTTCAATTTCAGGATAATTTCCTTTCATCTCATCCATCAAAGTTTTAAAAATATTGTAAAAAATTGGTTCTTTTGATCCGAGTAAATGAGAATGTCTCATACCTCTTCTCATAATTCTTCTTAGGACATATCCTCTTCCTTCGTTTGATGGTAGAACACCTTCTGCAATTAAAAAAGAACTTGCTCTTAGGTGATCTGCAATAACTCTAAAGCTTGATAAATTATTTTCGTTNGGNTTTACTTTTACAGCCTCTGANGTTGAATTTATTAATTTTTTAAAATGATCTGTTTCGTAATTATCATGTGTGCCTTGAAGTAAAGCTGCTATCCTCTCTAATCCCATTCCTGTATCAACAGATGGTTTTGGTAAATTAATTCGTTTATCTTTTGAAACTTGTTCAAACTGCATAAAGACTAAGTTCCAAATTTCAATAAATCTATCCCCATCTTCTTCTTTAGTTCCGGGAAGGCCACCATATAAATGATCCCCATGATCATAAAAAATTTCAGAGCAAGGGCCGCATGGGCCAGTTTCTCCCATCGACCAAAAGTTATCTGATGTTGCAATCCTTATTATTTTATCGTCGCTAAAACCCGCGATTTTCTTCCAAAAATTAAAGGCTTCATCATCTTCATGAAAAACAGTTACATAAAGTCTATCTTTATCTAATCCAAAATCTTTAGTGATTAAGTTCCATGCAAGTTCAATTGCTTTTTCTTTAAAATAGTCTCCAAAAGAAAAATTACCAAGCATTTCGAAAAATGTGTGGTGTCTTGGTGTGTAACCAACATTTTCTAAATCATTATGTTTACCTCCTGCTCTCACACATTTCTGAGAGGTAGTTGCCCTTTGATAATCTCTTTTTTCTAAACCTGTNAAAACATTTTTAAACTGAACCATNCCTGANTTTGCAAACATNAANGTAGGNTCNTTGTTTGGNACTAAGTTTGAAGACTCAACTATCNTGTGATCATTTTTCTCAAAATAATCTANGAANGTAGTTCTGATCTCGTTTAAGGTTTTTGCCATATTTTTTTAAAATACAGCATTTTTGAATGTTGTCTACACCTTGGAAGGGAAAAAAGGCGCTCTTTCAAGCGCCTTTTTAATAACTAAAAGTTATTCTGCTAATTTTTTTTAGTAGGAACTTCTTCTTTTGTTTCNGCCTCTACTTTATCGTCGTTCAAAGGATTNCCTTCGATTTTCTTTGAAATAACACCAGCTTTTTCTCTAATTGCCATTTCAATTTCAGCAGCAGCTGTTGGATTTTGTTCAAGATAAACTTTNGCGTTTTCTCTACCNTGNCCAATCTTNTCACCTTTGTAAGCGTACCAGGCGCCAGACTTCTCAACGATATCTGCCTTGGCACCTAGATCGATTAGTTCCCCTACTTTACTAATTCCTTTTCCATACATCAAATCAAACTCAACAACTTTAAAAGGTGGTGCAACTTTATTCTTAACCACTTTAACTCTTGTTGTATTTCCAATGATATTATCTTTATCTTTGATAGCTCCAATTCTTCTAATATCCATTCTAACTGATGAATAGAATTTTAAAGAATTACCACCTGATGTAGTTTCTGGACTTCCAAACATAACACCGATTTTCATTCTAATTTGGTTAATAAATATAACCATTGTGTTAGTTCTAGAAATTGAACCAGTTAATTTTCTCAATGCTTGAGACATTAATCTTGCTTGAAGACCAACATGAGTATCACCCATATCTCCTTCTATTTCTGCTCTTGGAGTTAATGCTGCAACAGAGTCGACAACAAGAACTGACATTGAGCCAGATTTAATTAATGTGTCAGTAATTTCTAAAGCTTGTTCGCCAGTATCAGGTTGAGAAATTAATAATTCCTCTGTGTTTACACCTAGTTTCTTTGCATAAACTGGGTCTAGTGCATGCTCTGCATCTACAAATCCACAAATACCACCAGCTTTTTGNGCTTCAGCAACAACTTGTAATGCTAATGTTGTTTTTCCAGANGANTCTGGTCCATACACTTCAATAATTCTTCCTTTAGGTAAACCACCTATGCCTAAAGCTAGATCCAAACTTAAAGAACCTGTAGATATCGACTCGATATCCATTGCTCTTTTTTCACCCAATTTCATGACCGAACCTTTTCCAAAGTTGTCAGTTATCTGGCTGATTGCAGCGTCTAATGCTTTATTCTTTTCTTTAATGTCCAATTCTTGATCTTTTGTAGATTTAACTACTTTTAGGTTATTTTTCGTCATTTTTAGCCTTTTTTTTAATATTTTTTAATACTCGAATCATAGATTAAATGTACACATTTTGTTCTCATTATCAAGGTTAATCTATAATTGATGAAAAAAACCAATAATTACTTAATTTTTAAATAATCACTATTAAGCAAACCAAT
>FUFK010038361.1_pt1 | contig 10942 bp, 7 predicted proteins | sample 1021851 | NCBI WGS metagenome assembly FUFK01 (sample SAMEA51879418, study PRJEB19060) | metagenome
AACTTTTTTTAAATGATTTGAAGAGCATAAAATAAAAAACCTATTGCTTTCTTTTAAGCATTCTTGACATTCATGAGAAAAAGACAAACAATCTTTATTGGTACATCCTGACTTACAAAAAGAGTATCCACTTGAAGAACGAGAAGGTTCAAAGTGATTCATGTGTAAACTGCTTCCTAAAAACAAAAAAGCAAAAGTGATATTTAAAAAGTTCTTAAGCATANATNNAAAATCGACGACNAAATTAATANAAANTTTNNTTTTATTAGATAAATAGTTTTATTTTTTGTTTCAATAAAAAAGGGGAGCGATGCTCCCCTTTTTATACATAAGCTATAAAATAATTATCTTAGTCAGCCCAAGAAGCTTTTAAAAGNCAAACGGATGGATCTGCTGTATTGGAAACCAAAACATAACCGTCTTTGTAGGCTAGTCCTTCTGACTCTCCCGTTGATTCACCATCTCCTGTTGAATAATCAGTAAATTGAGCTATTGCTCCAGAATCCCATGTNGGGTTGGTAGGATCTGTGATGTCATACACGACAACGGCAGCTGGATCTTGAAGGGTTGCCAGGACATAAGATTTACCATCATGTTCTGCAATCACAACTTCTTCAGGTTCTATACCTTTTCTTTCGTCTGTCCAACTCCAAGTACTTGGTAAGTCATCTGCTAAATTTGCATAGTATTGGGTTCCCGGTGTTCCATCACTATTTAGTAAGGTTACACCAATTTTTCCATCATATTCTCCACCTGTACAAACAACTGTACCTGTACTGTTTACCCAAATTCCGTCTGGTTCATGTATGTCACTAGTAAATGATACATAGTCTTTCAAAGTATCTGGAGGGCTAAGAATGGAAAACCATCCCATTTGATTTGACTCTTGTAAAGTCATATACACTGTTTCTCCATCTGGTGCGATTTTTACGCCTTCTGGTTCTGCTAAATTGCCATTTTCACCTGTATGAGTAATNTTCATATGTTTAACTAANNNGGCATTGCCTAGCCCTGGACTTATATCATAAATAGTTACTCCTGGGTAGTAAGGAGTTGTACATCCTGCCGTTCCATCTTCATAGTCATATTCATTAACAACCACTACAAACTCGTTATCTACTGCTATGTCTACTGCATCAGGATTATATCCTAACTCATAAGGTCCGAATTTTTCTCTTGAAGAAACGTCAACAAGATATAATTCACCAGGCGTACAAGATCCCTTTGTAACAACAACAGCAAGTATACTTTCATCTACACTAACATCAATTGATGAACATTCAGCATCGTCGCTATCCGTTATATTGATAGATTCTCCTGTCAGGGTAATTTCGCTTGTTGACAGGTCAAAAAAGTCAACAGTGTTTTGTAATGAATTCACAATGACGCCTTCAGAAGAATTAATAAATCGAATTAATTCTGGTGAAGATTGAGAGGCATCACCTGTTGTTTTAACATCTACTCTACTAATATTAAACCTATTATTGACTAAAGAGTCTTGCTCTGCTGCTTCATCTTCACATCCCGAAATAAAAAGGGAAGCNANNAGNCCAAAAAGAAAGAAGATTCTTTTTATAGTTGTTTTCATTATATACTCCTATTTGTTAAAAATTAAACTTTAATTGAACTAATAATTGATCGTCCTTTACATCTGGTTGATCGATGTCACCAGTATCTTCATCCAGGATATAATATTCTAACTTTAATTTGGCGTAGCTAGTAATATCATATCCTAAGGCAAACGTAATCATTTTTCGGTTCCAGGTCTGAGGGTCTTTTAATAAAGGGTAAAACCTTTCATTATCTTCATCATCATTTTCAAGTAATGATTTGTCATAGTTATTCCTATAAGGGTTTAAAAATGAATCCGTTTGTCTCATGGGGTCTATTTTTAATTCTCCCAATCGAAATAACACAAAAATATTTTCAAATGATAAAAAGTCGAAGGATGTGCTAGATTCTAAATAATAACCATGCCTTGGTAGAAACCCATCTTCTGAGAATATATATTCAGCTCTAGATAAAATGTTTGATAAAGCATACTCAATTCTTCCCCCATACCAAAAGTGACCTACATATGCATCTTTACTAAGTACTTGATCATCTTCAATGTTTGCGTAATAATCAAAATCATAATGTAGTCTTGCCTTCCATTCCTCATCATCTACAAGTTTTCCAAAATAATACCAACCCTGAATTTTCAANGGTGAAAAATTTTGNTCTGCACGGAACCCAAACTCAAGAGTCTGACCATCAATTTTCTTAGCGTCATCATAAACCATCATTTCAAACGATTTGTCTTCAGCAGCTGCATCATAACCAATGAGTCTTTTCAATGCTACAGATGCACCGAACGAGGAAGAAGAAAAACGCCTTTCGTAATCAAGGTGATACTGTCGCCCTTTCCAATATGCTGTTCCAATTAAGGGGTAACCTTCAGTTTTTCTTTTCAAAGCNATCAATGGGCGGTTTTTACCGAATTCCAACGTTGAACTTCCTTTTTTATATTTGAGGAAATGTTTATCAGCATACGCTCCATCATCATCAAATCGAAGACTAAAGTTGTACGTTAAGTCATTAGTGTAAAGTAGCTTAAAGTCTAAAACTGTTTTATCTATTTCAACAAAAGGACTTCTATAATCAACTTTTTGAATAAACTCATCTCTATATTGTGCACCACCTTTACCTTCAACATTGATAAACTCTACCTCTACCTCTCCGGAAACTTCAATTCCAACACCAGATGGAATATTGATAGATAGTGATTGATTACTGTTTTGTTGGCTGAAGAGATAACCAATAAAAGATATGTAAATGAAAAATTTTTTCAATTGTGTCACCTTACGTATTAATAAAGAGTTAAAATTGTTGATCAGACAATTATTATCTACNNAAAATATTATGCATTGANTGTTAGAATTGTGTTAGGACAGTTATTAAATAAATATGAATNTTTTATTATTNTATTTTATNCAACGAAAGTTTGAGATTNGTTAGAATNGATTTTGATTTNTGTTAGGCTTTNGGTTTAGAGTTTATAGAAATGTTTATCAACAAAATAATTTTTAAATTGAAACATGATTATTTATAACCGAACAGAATACAAAGCACTATCTTTGCGTCAATATAGTAAAGAAAAAAAGCGGTTACAGGTTGAGCTCCTAAAACTTCAAGAGTGGGTTATTAAATATAATAAACGAATCGCTGTAGTTATGGAAGGAAGAGATGCTGCTGGAAAAGGTTCAACTATTAAACGTTTTATAGAAAATATGATGCCTAAAGCAATAGAGGTAGTTGAACTTGGTGTTCCAACTGAAGAGCAAAACAACAATTGGTTTAGGACATGGAATAAAAGNTTGCCTCAAAAAGGGAAAATCACTTTTTTTGATCGGAGNTGGTATTCTAGGGCNGTGATACAACCAGCAATGGAATATTGTACAAAAGAGCAATATAAGTATTTCATGAAGAAAGTAAATAAATGGGAGAAGAACTTAATTGATAAAGGTCTANTNCTCATTAAGTTNTATTTATCCATATCNAANGAAAATCAGGAATTAAGATTTCACCTTCGCGAATCGAGCAGGTTAAAGTACTGGAAGCTTTCTTCAAACGATTGGAAAGCACATGAAAAATGGAAGATTCAAACCTATTTTAAAGATCAAATGTTCTCAAAGACATCTACAACGTATGCTCCATGGGTGATTATAAACTCAGATACTAAAATGATTGGAAGGTTGAATGCNATGAGGTATGTGCTTTCCTCTATTGATTACGATGGGAAAAAGATCCTTAAGCCAAAAAAGTGGTCCAAAGAATCGCCTAAGTATCATATTACAATTAACGATGTAAAGTTTCATGATCTTAATAAAGAACAATACGATTTATTATTTCAATTAAAAGCACATGAGTAGCAAAATAAAAACATCAGGCGGAATTGTTATCAAAGAAAACAAAATTCTTTTTATACGTAAAAATAATCGTTGGGATCTTCCAAAGGGTAAATTAGAGGATGGTGTTAACAGTAGAGATACCGCACTTATTGAAATAAGTGAAGAAACAGGGTTAAAGAAAAAAGATCTTTCGATACTGAAAAAATTAATTCCAACACATTATCATAAGAAAGTTGATGGTGTTATGATTGTAAAAAAAACATATTGGTACCTTGTAGAATATTCAGGTCATTTTAACTATCCATTGACGCCTGATGAAAATGAAGGAATTACAGATTGTCGTTGGTTTTCTTTTGATGAGCTAGTTTTGGTGTTAGAGGAAAGCCACGAGAGGATTCGATACTTGGTTGAGTTCTTTTTACATATGCCATTCTATAAAAAATATAGGTCTGATTTGAAAATTAGCTAAAGGTTAGTTTAAGTGTCGTTTTTTTATTTTTATAAAATTTGCTCCAAAGTTCTCATTATCGGTCATTAGTAATATATAAGATTTATAAAAGTAAAGAGCCTCCACTTTTTGATTTTCAAAGTGAAGATTACTTTTTTGGATTTTTTTAAGGTTTAAAATTCCAGATTTAGATAAATGACCTAGTTTATAAAGGTAGGTCTCAAAAGGACCATCATCCCCAGGATCTGAAGTTGCGGATGTCCATAAATTATTTTTTTTGTCAATGCCTAAATCTGCAATGTTTCTTTTGTGTTTGCTTGGAGCAGGTAGATCTATTTTGTGTTTGACTAAATTCGTGATGTTATTGTTTATAGGGTTAAAGTCTCCTATAAACAAAGTAGATTTTCTTAGATCAGATCCACGATCACCATACATAATTTTATATCCAAAATTTCCTTTTGCAATTATGCAACCTTCTAAGTTCATACCTTCATTCGTTTCTAACTGAAATATATTCATTAAAGTGATTTGGTTATTTCTTTGTTCTATTTTTATCTTGTAGCACTTACCAGTACTTTCCATTAGAATGTATTGATTTTTAAAACTTGGGATTATAGAAATTGCTTCAAGGTCATAAGGTAAACTACTGTCAGGCCAAATAAGGGGCGATATCTTATTGTTTTTAAAAAAACTAATTCTAGGTTGGTTATCTTTTTTATTATCATGAACAATTAAAAAGCCGTTTTTGTGATGAACTAATCCGCTCACTGAAAATATTCTTTGATTGCTAATTTGCTCCCATCTTTTATGTTTTGTATAGTTTTTACAATCTGCGTACATAGTAATAGTTATATACAAGAACACAACAATTTTTAGCCATTTCATGAAATGAAACTATGTAAGAATAACTTATAAAAAGAAAAGGATTTCCATATCATCAAAATCTAACAGGGCCCTAATTACAAACTAATAAATGTTAAAAAAGTTTTCAGTGTTGTAAGTCTTGTTTTTTGATAAGATGCAATCTATAAATGCCACAGGTGTTTTGTATTGCTCCACTTTCGCCTGTGGCTTTTTGGATTTTAATTAAGGGAGATAACACATGTTTTATAATATTTATTCTTATCGTAATCATATTTTAAAAAATTATAGGACATCCTAATTATAATCTCACAAACATTTAATAAACTTTAATATATATTTTTCTTATAAGCGCCACGGGCGATCAAATCCCAAGGTATGTCATCCTCTTCGCCTGTGGCCAAAATCTTTCTAACAAAAAACTAATACAAGTCAAACCCGTGTCAAATAGTGGGCGGGTAGTTTTAATTGATCAAAATTGAATTTACGTGAGGTGTTACTGTAATGATTTATTTAAAAATATTATCCTATTTATTCACTATGAGTTTTATTCTATCGCAAGACACAAAACATTTGCAAGGTAAAATTATAGATTCAAAAACTAAAGATCCTCTCATTGGAGCAAATGTGATCATAAAAGGTACAGCACAAGGATCCGCTACCAATGTAGATGGTGATTTTTACATATCTGATATTGTTCAATCCATGGTAAATCTGCAGGTCTCCTATATAGGGTATAAAACTAAAACTATCTCAGACATTGATGTAAAAGATGGTTTGAATTCAGATATAGTAATTGAGCTAGATGCTGATGTTATTTCTGTGACTGAGGTCAAGGTTCAGGCAGAGCGAAAAGAAGGTGGACAGGCAGAGGCACTTGCTAAAAAACAAGATGCACTTGAGCTACAAGACAATATTTCTTCTGATCAAATTTCTAAGTCAGGTGATAGCCATGTTGCAGATGCAGTAAGGAGAGTAACAGGGGTTACTATTATGAACGATAAATTTCTTGTAGTCAGGGGTCTTGGAGATCGTTATAGTAGCGCGCAACTGAATTCTGTTGGTATGCCTAGCCCAGAATCTGATAGAAGATCGGTTCCGCTGGATCTGTTTAGTACATCTCTCATTTCTGGAATTGATGTTGCTAAGAGCTACCGCCCAGATCTTCCAGGTGCTTTCGGAGGAGGAAATGTTAATATCAGAACAAAATTATATCCTTCTAAAACAATTTATAAAATAAAACTAGGAACAGGTGTTTCTGGTAATCTTTTGCCTAGAGATAATTTTCAAAGAAATACGTTTGGGAATGTTGATTTCTTTGGTTTTGATAGAGGTCAATCAAGAGACATTCCGGATAGCTTTGATAGTGATTTAATTAGTTATAGTAGTATCCCAAACGATTTTATGCCAGAACTTATGACACCGATTACTAGCACTTTCACAGGAGATACAATCGGATGGAATTCCGANCCGGCCAGAGAGTTTCTTTGGTATGAACAATCTTACAAAAAAAACAACTTACTCCCCAACCCATTTCAAAATTCGCAAGGGAAAGCAAATTTACCGACCAATTTTAGTGTTACATACGGAACAAAGTATGGTGAAAAGAGCAGTGTAGAAATGGGTTTCTTGTTTGATGGAAGTTTTTCAGGCAAATCAAAATACAATCAAGAACGTATGGATAGATATAATGCATACAATGATCCCAATGATGAAGGAACTGTTACGATAAACCCAAACACTGGAGACAGTTCTGTTACATATAATAAATTACTTCGGCCTGGTTTCATTGGTTTAGACAGAGATATTTATCAATACTCCACAAATCTTGGAATGAATCTTAGCTTTGGATTGACTTACAGAGAGCATTTAAGGTTTGGAATAAGAAATGTCTACACTCACACATCTAAAGATAATTTTACAAAAGCATCTGGAATGTCAGGGGAGTTAACGCATGATTATAAAACTTTATTTCCGGGACGAGATTTTGATGCTTTTTTACCTGGAATCAATTTTAATGGGGAAGATTGGGATGATGTAAATGGAGATGGGATATATACTGAAGATGAGGTATTTACAGATAGCAATGGAAATGGATTGTGGGACCCTGAAGACTCTATAAGAGTTTTAGATGAAAACGGTTTGCTCATTTCTCAGCGTTACAATGAAAAGGCGATCAACCTTACAACACTTTCTATTGAAAACAAATTTAAGTATCAAATGCTTTCCAATGAAGTTGACTTTAAATATACGTTCGGGAACTCAAACATGTATGAGCCCTTTGCTTCTAAGTCAGAATGGGAATATGTAAGAAGCGAACTAGATCCTAGAATTGGGGATTACACATTATATCTAAGAAACGGTTCTAATCCAGGCGTGTCTTACAACAGTAGTGGGATGGAAGAAATAACAGGTGTTTCATATGATCATCTCGTAAAAATTAAGGATGTTGGTAGCGTAAAATTTGGATTGAAAAGAGACTGGAAAAAACGAGACTTCAGGAGACGTTATTTATATATGGACTACTCTCTTTTCTCCTTAGCTACTGATGATTCAATGACAACAACAGAGGCTAACAATTTCAATGGAAGCCTTAATAATCAATATTGGGCATCAACAAATATTGCTTACAATGATTCTACAAATCAATTGGATTCAATCATAATACAAGGTCTTGTTTTTAACGAAAAAACAAGTGGTTTTGATGCTTATCAAGCAACTGAATCTATTGATGCTGCCTATTTAATGTTTAACTACACTCGCCAAAAAAATCTACAAATTAGTCTAGGTGCTCGGCTTGAAAATTATAGTATGACAATGGATCCATACCATCCAGTGTTAAACTATAATCCTTATGTGATTGAAGCGAATGGGTTTTGGAATGAAGGTGAGGTATTTAATGATACCAATGGAGATGGGGCATGGAATGAGGGAGAGGACTTCACAGATGAATTAAGTGATACCGTAGTTATTAATTTTAAAAATGATTCGAAAAATTTTCTTCCTGCTATTACAGTAAATTATTCTTTGAATGACAAAACCAAAATTCGATCATCCTTTTCCAAAACAGTAGCTCGAGCGCAATTTAGAGAATATGCTCCTTATGTATTTCAAGAATTTTTGGGAGCAGACGAAACTATTGGATATCCTCATTTAAAAAACACGACCATTCAAAGTTCAGATATTCGTTATGAATATTACCCTAAAGGGGTTGAGTTAATTTCGATAGGTGTTTTCCAAAAACATTTTGTTAACCCCATTGAAGAATCTTTAATTGCGGCTAGCGGGCTATCGTATACAAAATCCTGGCAAAACGGGAAATATGCGGATATATATGGAATTGAGAGTGAATATCGTAAAGGGCTAAGCTTTATCCCTTCGAGTATTGGTTTTCTCTTCCTAAACTCTAATTTGTCGTTAAGTAGATCAGAAGTCGTTCTACCTGATTCGGTTTATGTACATAATGCAGTATTAAATGCACAAACTGGATTTCCTAATACGGTTGATAGTGATAACAACAAAAGGGCAAGGCCTCTTCAAGGTCAGTCCAATATTGTGTTTAATACGAGTCTGAATTTTAAATCNCAAAAAGGNTATGATCTNAATCTAGCGTACAANTCTTTNAGTAAAAGGTTGGTTCGGATATCAAATGAAGTGGCAGGCCATTTCTGGGAGAGACCTTTNCATTCTCTAAACTTTGTAGCAAATAAAAGCTACANCAAAAATTTAAAAATATCTTTTANGGTAAATAATCTCTTAAAGCAAAAAGTTGAAATTGCACATTTTTACCAAAACAAGTATTACACAACTCAAGAATATGATCCAGGACGTTCATTTTCTGTAAGCATTCAATTTAACAATTAACACAATAAAAGGAGATCCTATGAAAAACAGGATAAAAAAGTTGGCTTTGTTGCTTTTATCTTTTTCTATTAGTTACGCAGATTTGGTGACGGTAGAGGGAGATATAACCACGGATGTGGTATGGACAGCAGACAACACATATTACCTTAATAATCAAGCATTTGTTAAGGATGGTGTTACGCTTACAATAGAAGCAGGCACTGAAATAGTTGGTCGTTACGATGCGAATTATTCTGCAGACAACCCTGCACCATGTTTAGTCGTTGAACAAGGCGGGAAGGTCATGGCTCAAGGGACAGCAGATGCACCGATTACCTTTCGATCTGAGTTAAGTGAAGATGATCCCAACTACGGCAATGGCCGTGGTCTTTGGGGTGGTTTGATCATAAATGGATATGCTCCCATTGCAAATGAAGGTGGCACCGCAGCAGTAGAGGGACTTACCGGAGTGCTTTACGGAGGTAGTGACCCAGATGATAATTCTGGTGTACTTCGTTATGTTCGTGTTTGGAATGGTGGATCTTCCATTGCTCCAGATAATGAGATCAATGGAATTACGCTTGCGGGTGTTGGTCGTGGTACTACAGTAGAATATTGTGAAGTAGCTTTGAACTTAGATGATGGTTTTGAGATGTTTGGTGGAACTGTNGACTTAAAATATTGTTCTGCTGTATCAGTTGGTGATGATGCCTTTGATACGGATGCAGGGTATCAAGGTCGTGGTCAGTTCTTACTTGTAGTAAGGGCAGATGACAGTGATAAAGCACACGAAATGGATAGCAAAACCAATGGTGATTTAGATAGTCAGCCAAGATCCCANCCACACTTTGCCAATGTTACCGTAATTAGTTCGGTTGCACATGGAGAAGATGCTTTGCGCTTAAGAGAAGGTACTGGCGGAGATTTCCGTAATTACATTATTCATGGTGCAAACGATGGTGTTCGTAATGATGACAATGGTTCAGAGCTTGTAACTCAGGATTTAGCTGCCGCTCAGGCTCATGGTCACCCAGATTATTTATATATATCTGGAAGTATGGTCATGAATGGGCTTGGTGGTGATCCCTGGGATGATTTTGATGAAGCTACCGATGGAACGTGGACAGGCACTTATGTAATGGAATCTGCAGGACTTGATTACACAGTAGATGCAAATGGTTTACCTGCTACCTTAGATGTAACTCCTTCAGCTAATGGTTCTGCCTATGAGGGAGTGGATGAAGTAATTGAAGACGACTTTTTTGTTCCAGCATATTATAAAGGAGCATTTGGTTCTGCTAATTGGTTAGAAGGTTGGTCTTACTTAGATGAAGCAGGTCTTCTGTTTGAACAGGAAGAAGAGGTTACTCTTTTAGGAGGTAATTTAACAGAAGATACTTACTTAGCAGCTTCAGGAACGTATTATCTTAACCAGCAATTATTTGTTAAGGATGGTGTTACATTAACCATTGAGGCAGGTACTGAGATCCTTGGTCGTTACGATGCGAATTATTCTGCAGACAACCCTGCACCATGTTTAGTCGTTGAACAAGGCGGGAAGGTCATGGCTCAAGGGACAGCAGATGCACCGATTACCTTTCGATCTGAGTTAAGTGAAGATGATCCCAACTACGGCAATGGCCGTGGTCTTTGGGGTGGTTTGATCATAAATGGATATGCTCCCATTGCAAATGAAGGTGGCACCGCAGCAGTAGAGGGACTTACCGGAGTGCTTTACGGAGGTAGTGACCCAGATGATAATTCTGGTGTACTTCGTTATGTTCGTGTTTGGAATGGTGGATCTTCCATTGCTCCAGATAATGAGATCAATGGAATTACGCTTGCAGGTGTTGGTCGTGGTACTACAGTAGAATATTGTGAAGTAGCTTTGAACTTAGAT
>FUFK010041953.1_pt1 | contig 10941 bp, 16 predicted proteins | sample 1021851 | NCBI WGS metagenome assembly FUFK01 (sample SAMEA51879418, study PRJEB19060) | metagenome
GCTGCTATGCAACGCATACAAGATACTGAAATTAAACTGATGCGATATGAAATGGCAGAGCATCATCGAAAAAAGAATCTTAAAATAAAGAAAAAATATAAAAAGAAAACTTTACTCGACAGGATCAAGGCTATGTTGGGCATGTTCAGATGATCTTTTATCCTCCCATAACACCTTGTAGTAATACATTCTAGTACCAACTGAATTTTTTCTTTCTATGGTTTCAGTAATATTTCCATATTTTTTTGTATATGTATTAGCTATAGCAGAATAATTTCTTCTAGATACACGATCATTAAGTTGGAATCTTTGTCCGATTAGCTTATTAGGCATAATTTTCTAAAACAAGGTATATTAGTTTCAAAACCAATTCTAATCATGGGAAAAGAGAAAAAGTTAGAATTATTAGAAAATCTTCAAACTGTTCTGATACAAGAACTATTAGGTAAGATAAAATGTGGAGAAGCAAAACCAGGTGATCTTAACGTAGCTAGACAATTATTAAAAGATAATGGTATAGAGTGCATACCAACAGAGAAGAATCCTATGGAAGATCTTATGTCAAACCTTCCAGACCTTGATGTAATACCTGCACTTGAAAGATAACCTTGTAGCACTAAGCACTACATGCAACCTTTACCAGAAAAACTACAAGACTTTAGATACTTTCTAATCATAACTTGGCGTCATTTAAACCTACCTGACCCTACACCAGTTCAATTAGACATAGCTGAGTATTTACAATACGGACCTAGAAGAAAGATTATACAGGCCTTTAGAGGGGTAGGTAAAAGTTGGATTACATCTACTTATGTTGTATGGAAACTACGGATGAATCCACAATTAAAGTTTCTTGTTGTATCTGCAAGTAAGGACAGAGCAGATAACTTTTCTACTTTTACTATGAGATTGATCAATGAGATGCCTGTACTTGCTCCATTACGACCAGATGACTCTCAAAGAAACAGTAAGATAAGTTTTGACGTTGGACCTGCACACGCTGACCATGCCCCTTCAGTAAAGTCACAGGGTGTTCTAGGACAGATGGCGGGCAGTAGAGCAGATGAAGTTATAGCTGATGATGTGGAAGTACCAAACAACAGCTTTACCCAACCGATGAGAGACAAGTTAAGTGAAGCTGTAAAAGAATTTGATGCAATCCTTAAACCAAACGGTAAAATAACCTTTCTTGGTACACCACAAACAGAACAATCTTTATATCTGACCCTTGAAGAACGTGGATATACGACACGCATATGGACTGCACGTTATCCAGAACTTAAAAATAACTATGGTGATAGGTTAGCTCCTAAATTAGCTCAGAGGCTTGCAGAAGAGCTTGTAAAGCCTAAAGATCCTGTTGACCCTGATAGGTTCAATTCAATAGATCTAATGGAACGAGAAGCTTCCTATGGCCGTTCTGGGTTCTCTCTACAGTTTATGCTAGACACTAGCTTATCTGACCAAGATAGATACCCTCTCAAACTATCAGACCTAATAATATCTTCAGTTAATCCTGATCATGCACCAGAAAAGATCATATGGTCATCTTCACCTGAGTATGTAATCAAAGAATTACCCTGCGTAGGCTTCAACGGAGACCATTTTTACAGACCTGCTCAACAATTTGGTGACTGGATTGAATATACAGGCTCTGTTATGTTCGTTGACCCCTCTGGAAAGGGTCGTGATGCCACTGGTTACGCTGTTGTAAAGATGCTTAATGGTAATCTATACGTTCCTGATGCAGGGGGTCTTAACGGTGGTTACAGTGACGCTGTATTAACAACCCTATCCAAGATAGCTAAGACAAATAAAGTTAATACAATCCTTGTAGAATCAAACATGGGTGGTGGTATGTTTGCAGAACTAATGAAACCTTTCCTTATGAGGTATCATCCCTGCGAAGTGAAAGACGTTAGAAATAATAAAACTAAAGAACTACGCATAATAGATACCCTAGAGCCTGTAATGAACTCTCATAGGCTTATAATTGACCGTAAGGTAGTAGAAAAAGATTATAGATCTAACCCTAATGAAGCACCAGAAAGAAAACTAAAGCTTCAACTCTTTTATCAAATGTCCAGAATTACTAGACATAGGGGTTCTTTGGTACATGATGACATCTTAGACGCTCTATCTGGTGCTGTAGCTTATTGGACTGAGTACATGAACCAAGATGAAGACCGTAATATAAGATCTCGTAAAGATGAATTATTAAGAGTACACCTAGATAACTGGGGTTCTCTTATGAATAACACTATCACTCAAACTGCTATGGGGATGAATCCTTCTCAGATAAGTAATTCTAATGCACCCGATGATGGATTTATAAGTAAATCTTATTAAAGCTCACTTGTAGATAGATCATGGGGGGACTATAGGGGGGTCGTTAAGATCCATCTACAGATAGACTATAGATTTGACCTTCATCAGCATCATCATTATAATCAACCCATAGGTTCTCTCTCCTCATAAAGACCCTATTAAGACCCTTGTAGTTTCCTTCTGGGTGGTTCTATAAGGGTCTATACAAAATATTTTTGGCACAAAAATTTGAAAGGCTTACGCATATATACATATCTTGTTTTTCCCCATATGATCTTATTTTTTGTAGAAAAAAGTTATATATAGAGTCTTTTATATGTAGTACTGTCATAGAGACAGCACTGCAAGTTAACTTATAACTAGGATCTAGGGGTTTTTATAGTGTTTTGGACAGTAAAAGGACAATAATTGGACACGATAGGGGGGTATATAGGGTCTATTGTTACAGATTGTAAAGATTTATCTGTTTTTATTTTATCGATAGCGACCTGTAGTAATAATTCAATCAGTACTACAACCTAGTACTAATCCCAGAAACTAAACAATTAAATATGGCTTACGAACACCACAACCCTAAGTTATATCAGCCAATCATGAAAGAGCTATTAACCAAGCTAGGCAATGATTGGGATGATGTAAGTTATGGAAACGATCTTGTTGCGTCTATCTGCAAAGGTGATATCGTTATTTGCTTACCTAACTCAATTAAAACCGATTGGGATAATGAAGAGTTTGCAGATTTTACAATTACAAAAGCAGATAAATTTATTGAGTGTAAATCAATAGATGAAGTATTAGACAAGATTAAGGACTTTAAATAATGAATCCTTAGAGCCTTTTTAATTAAAGGTTCTAAAGATTCCTTAAAAAAGGTCGGCCAAAATTTTCCTGGCTGACTCGCCCAAAATTAAAAAAGGGTGGAATCTAAACCCAGTAAATTAATCAATCAATCAAATGATTACTACAACAAACCAAAAGGAACAGTTAAGAAAGTTTTATGATGCTTTCATAATTGAACCAAGCGGACACATTGAACTTAAAGAAGATCAAAAGGAAACTTATCAAGATTTTGTAAGAGAGTTGCATGATGATGAATTTCCTAATAATTGGAGATACAAAATCATTACAGATCTACTACAAAACTTTGTTAATGAGTACGACCAAGATGACCTTGAAAATTATCTACATGAGATAACAGACTCATTAGTGGATGTTTACAACACAGACCGAGCCAAGTGGTTATCAGATAATGTTTCAAGAGGTTGCATTGATTTAAAGAACCTTAATATAGATGAGCCAAACATGACTATTTTTGACCTTATAGGTCAAGCTCAGTATGAAGCAATCTATTCAATGGGTTATCAGATACTAAATCATCAATATCAAACCTTTGAAGAGTTCCACGAGCAACGAATCAAAGAAGACATTGAAAGAGAAGGAGACCTAGACAAGCTCTATGAAGGCCTTTAGACAATCCCTTAAAGCCTCTTCGGAGGTTTTAAAGGGTTCTCTTAACAAGTGAACCTTAACCGCCCAGTTATTAATTAATTTTATGACTCAAACAATTCAAATAAAACTACCTGACGATCAATATGATTTGTTATGTAGGATTGCAACAGCAGACAAAAGACGTTTAGAAGATCTTTGTTATTTACTACTTGGTGAAGGCATTAAGTTTTTTTATAGTGAAACTTGTATCGCTGTAAAGAAAAACCCTGACGATTACACCAAAGAAGAGAAAAAACAATTAGCTAAAAATGAAGAGCTTGAAAAGACAGAGGGATTTGATTCTCTTTCTTACGTTGAAAAACAAGCACAAGGTTTTGACCATGTATGTGCATACATGGGTAGCTTTGATGAAGGTGACACTTTTCTTGATAAGTTAGCTGAAGATGTAACAAACAACGCTTTTAAAACTCATGTCTAACAACGAATACGACTACGAAAAGGAGCTTAAAGCTGCTAAACGTGCGGAGATAGAGCGCCTTTGGTTTGCTGAAGAAGCAACTAATAAGGAATTATTAGACGCTTATAAAGCTCTTGATATTAAGGAGAAAGAATGACTACTTTAATTGTTTGGATATGCTTAGTAATTCTCTTGTATATCTTTCTTAAAAACTTTATTAACCACGCCTAGTTATGAAAGCTTCTTATGAAAAGAATTGTGAGTACTATACGAAAGCTTTAGTGCTTGCAGTTACCGCACCAACAAAAGAAAAGTGTGAAGAGTGTTCACAAATAGCAGCAAGTATAGGTGAAAATTTATCTGATAAAGATAAAGAAAAATATAAAATAGCTGCTGAATTAGCTATTGAAATGCACCTAATGAAAAACTTTTTAAATAAGCCTAGTTAACTCTAGGCTCTTTCTTCTTTTTATTTTTTATTATTCCTGGCTGTATTATCCTTGGCCAACTTTTAGATGGACTCTTAAAAACTTTTTTGTAATAGTTTTTATGGGTTCTTCACTGAACCTTTATCCCAGATTATTATTTTTTATGGCACAAAAAGAAACAAAAACTAATGACTCTTTGAGAATTAGTATCTCTTTAACAAGAGAACAGTGGACTATACATAGCCTACTACTAAAGCAATCAATTCCAATGCTTGAGCAACCATTATGGAGGACTGCCGAGCAAATTGAAAAGATGTTTGAAGCATCACTCATGGCAGCAAATTTAGAAAAGGAGATTGTTGAACATAAAGGAGGGGATAGATAGATGCAATTTACAGATGCCGAACTTAGTCTTATCTGCATACATATTGGTAAGTTAATAGATGAAAAAGTTATTGAGAGAGATATTCCAGAAGAATTAATCCATGAATTAGTTGATACCGTAATTGGTTATCAAAAAAAACAACTAGAGGAGGTGGACTAATGTCTGATTATCCATACAACCTAACAGCAATAGCTAATCATTTAAGGGAGCTTGCAAGGTCTATTGCTAAGAAGCTAGACATAAGTGAACAGGATGCCTGGGATCTTTGTATTGAAAAACTTGAATCTAAATACCTAAAAATGGACAGCCAGTATCGTATTAAAAAAACTTTATTTAATGATGATTGTTTAACAAAGGAGGACAATAATGATTCAATGTCCTAACTGCAACAGCGACAATACTGTTGTCGAACATACAAGAGAAAGAGCTTCTGCATTTGTTTGGAGGTCTAGAACCTGCAAAGATTGTGGTAAAACTTTTAGCACAAAAGAATACAGTGTAGAAGAACTTGCCAAACTTATTGATGAAGGTAAAGAATCTCTTGATATTATGCGTGGTCANTGCNATGANNTANTAGCTGATTTAAAAGAACTTATNTCTCAATACTCAAATNGTAAGGAGGTTAAATAATGAAGTTTACTGATAGTCAGAAAGANTTTATTCTTGATTNTCTTACCACTGAGATTACTAACAAAGAAATACTTATAAAATATTGGACAGATAAAGCTGAAAAAGAAAACAACATACAACTTAAAAATGGTATCAGAAAGATGATTGAATATGCAGTACAAAAACTAGAAGAACTAGAAGAAATGATAAGGATAATAAATGAGTAAGCAAACTGATTTAGAAGATCGGATGTGGAGTCGTGGCTTTGACAGACGGCAACGCAACATCAACAACAACTTATCTAAAGGAAGAGAATCAGAAACAGATTATGCAAAGACCATGATCAAAGCNGGTCTTCTACCTTTTGTTGANGCNATACAACAGTTNCTTGACAGGGCTTGGAGAGGTACACCAGGNGTAAAAGCTACAGCAGCAATCAAGCTACATGAATTTAAAGATGTAGATGTTATTGCTTTTATTACTTTNAAAGGTGTNATTGATGGTGCTTCCCAAAAGAAAACAGCTACACANNCAGCACTACANGTAGGNCATATGCTTGAAGATGAGCAGAGGTTTACTTTNTTTGAACAGCAAGATAAAAAACATTTTACAAACGTCAAACAGCATATATCAGATACCAATCATCAAAGNTATAGACGCAATATGATGATGGGTCANATGAGAAANAGAGGTTTTGTTTTTAAATCNTGGTCAAAAGAGGACAAACTAAAGGTTGGTNTGAAGCTTATAGATATAATGATTAATGCTGTTGGNATGGTAAAACTTTCTACTGTCAGATCAGGTAAACAAACAAAAACATATNTTGAATTTACNCAAGGNACTATGGATTGGATAAAACGACAACGCAANAANAGNTTAGCTTGTTATCCATTNTATGAACCATGCGTAGANCAACCGATTGATTGGACTAGCACNACTGAAGGTGGTTTTCATACAAAAAGANTNAAACATATCAANGCAATNAAANCAAAAGACCTTACTTACCATGAAGAAGTAACAAAAAGANAACCAACAGCACTTTATACAGCACTGAATTGTCTTCAACAAACAAAGTGGGAGATAAATACAACTGTTCTAGATATTGCTCAAAGCTGTTGGGATAGAGGTATAGAAGTAGGTTGTCTAATAGATGCTGAACCACTNCCACAAACTCCAAAGCCATATGATATTGATACTAATGAAGACTCAAGATCTTGGTGGAGAAGAGAAGAAGTATTAAGATATGATCAAAATGCACATGATCGAATGAAAAGGTATCAATGCATTATGTTGCTTGATACTGCTACCAAGTTTGCAGAAGAACCTTTTTATCACGTTACGCAAGCAGATTTTACAGGCAGAATCTATTATGTATCAGGTATTTTTAACCCACAGGGTAATGATTTAGCCAGGTCTTTACATAGATTTGCAGAGGGAGCAGCAATAACAGATGAGAAAGCAAAGAATTGGTTAGGTATTGCAGGTGCTAACTCATGGGGTATGAGCAAATACAGTTATGAAGAACGTATTGAATGGTCAAAGACAGAAGGTGAGGCTTTAGCTAGGCAGATAGCAAGTAATCCAGAGTCTTATATTAGTATATGGAGTAAGGCAGAAGAACCTTGGCAGTTTCTTAGTTGGTGTTTGGACTTCAACGAGCTATTGGATCAGGGTTATGGCTATGTAAGCAAGCATCCTGTATTACTTGATGGTACAAACAATGGCTTCCAACATTTTGCAGCCATGTCTCTTGATGATGATCTTGCAGCAAAAGTAAACCTTAAAAATTATGACCAGGTAGAAGATTTATATGAAGATGTAAAAGATCAAGTTATAAAAGAGCTTCGTGATTTAAGTTATGAACAATGCCTTGCTGAAGATTGGTATAAACATCACAAATTAATCACGAGAAAGATGATAAAAAAACCTGTGATGATGATACCGTACAGTGGTAAAACTTTTGGAATTGCAACTGCTGTTCGAGATTATTTTGTAAGCAGTGATGAAGAGTTGTCTTGGGATAAAGACTGCTTCTTACATAACCATTATCTTGCAAAAATTATAGAGAAAAGTGTAAATAATATTTGCCCTAAATGTATAACAGTTATGAAATATTTATCAGACATTGCAAAATGTTTTGGTCAAGAAGATAGAAATATATCATGGATTACACCATCTAATTTTTATGTTAAGCAGCAATATTACAACTTTAATATGAAAAGAATACGCACGAAACTGCACACTAGCACTGTACAGTTGTCACTTCTTACTGATACAAAAGAAGTTGACAAAAGAAAATCTACACAGAGTTTTGCTGCAAACTTTGTTCATAGTTTAGATGCTGCTAATGTACATTTAGCATTGACAAAAAGTAAAGCTAGTGGTCTTAATCAGTTCTGCACCATTCACGATTGCTTTGGTTCGACTGCTGCACACATAGAAGAGTTTATTGGTTATGTAAAAGAAAGCTTTGTTGATATGTATAAAAAAAATTTATTAGAAGATTTATATCAGCAAGCAGTTAAACAATTAGATGATCCAAGCAAGCTACCCATACCACCAGACATAGGGGATTTTGATGTGTGTGAAGTTTTATTAGCACCATATGTGTTTAATTAAACAAATGCGTGACAAGTGATTTCTTTACGGTACTATCAGTGATACATCCAACATGGATGCAAATAAAAGAAAACTCTAACTGAAATTTCCAAATGATTAAACCAGAAGTTTTAAACATCACAACACCAGTGTGCCTATTTCAATTTGCATGGCTGGTAGAACCTGATACAAAATTTGATGCGTCAGGTATTTGGCAAGTTGAATGTCTTATTAATCCAGATGATGCTACTGAAGTTGAAGAACAATTAAGTGGTTTGCTTGAAAGATGGAAGGCACAACTAAAAACAGCTAATCCAAATAAAAAATTTAAACTTGCTTCTTTACCTTGGGAGTTTACTGAAGTTGATGGTAAGCCATACTTCAAAGTAAAAACAAAGATGAAAGGAGGTGGAGTCAGAGCAGATGGTACACAGTGGAAGCAAAGACCACCTGTATTATTCAATGCTGATGGTTCTCCTATGACAGAAGAGCAAAAGGAGAAGGTAAACAAGTGTGGTCCTGGTACAACTGGTCAGGTCAATATGCGTTGCAGTGGATGGGAAACAGCAGCTTTTGGTGTTGGTATAAAGATCCAACCAGAAGCNGTAATNATNCACAATCATGTCGAATACATCAAAACCGCACAAGGCTATGGCTTTGAAACAGAANAAGCAACCATCGAAGANGAAAANCCNAAAGCGAAAGCAGGGTTTGAAACAGTCGGAGCAGACGAATTTTAGNAGNAAGTTTGAAGCTGNAATAGCAGCTACANTNCATGCAAATAAAGNTTCNNTTCACNTATGAAACACTCGATATTNNCTACNAAATCAGTTGCNNTTATAAGCCTGATTTCATCCTTGACAACGGCATCTGTATTGAAACTAAAGGCTTCTTCTCAAAGGAAGACCGCAGAAAACATATTGCGATCAAGACGCAACGACCCGACCTAGATATTAGGTTCTGTTTTCAAAACAGCAAAGCAAAATTGAGTCGTGGCAAAAGAAGTTTAACTTATGGTGCTTGGGCTACTAANCATGGGTTTCTNTGGAGTCATGGCTCAATACCNACAGAATGGATNAATGAAAACNANAGAAAAAATTGACAACGCNANACAGAGAATNAAAGAACTCGAATGTCTTATCAAACATTGGGAGAGAGATGACGCAAAGCAAGTATGTCAGAAAAGAACCCTGCCCTGAGTGTGGCAGCAAAGATAACCTAGCCATTTATGACGATGGACATGGTTACTGTTTTGGTTGTGGCTACACGCAGCAACCACAGAAAGATAAACCCAGAAAATCTTTTGTTAAATCAGTGAAGAAACCATTACTTAAATTTGTTACACCGAAAGCATTACCTAAACGTGCGATCACAAAAGAAACCTGTGAACTTTTTAACTACGGAACATCTGAACATAATGGTCAGCCAGTACAAGTTGCTACCTATGAAGACAAATTAGGTAGACAGGTTGCACAGCATATAAGATTTCAGAACAAAAAATTTATTTGGCTTGGTGATGTAGGTGATCTACAACTTTGGGGTCAGAGATTATGGAGACAAGTTAATACAGGTAATATGTTTGTCACTATTACAGAAGGAGAGATTGATTGTATGTCAGTCTCACAAGCACAAAATAACAAGTACCCTGTAGTAAGTTTACCTTCGGGATCACAGTCAGCTAATAAATATATAGCTGCAAATCTGAAATGGTTATCTCAATTTGTACGGATAGTAATTTGTTTTGACAGTGACGAGCCTGGCATGGTTGCTGCCGAAAAAGCAATTAAAATCTTACCTCCTGGTAAGGCAGCAATATGTAGATTACCTAGAAAAGACGCTAATGAAATGCTCATCGCAGGTGAAGGGGAGGAACTTAGAGATCTCTTATGGAAAGCAACACCTGTTAGACCAGATGGAATCCTTAACGCCTCTAACCTCTGGACAGAACTAACAAAAAAAGGCAGTAACAGTATCTGTTCTTTTCCTTTCCCAGAACTAGATAAATTCTGCAAAGGGTTTCGTAAACAACAGATGCTATGTATAGCAGCAGGTAGTGGAACAGGTAAGTCAACAATATGTCGTGAACTTGCACATCACTTTATGAAGAATAGTCTGACTGTTGGTTATATAGCACTAGAAGAATCGGTACAAAGAACAATGCAGGGGATACTCGGTGTAGAGATGAATAAACCCCTGCATCTTGAGGATAATGTAGAAGAAACAGAAGGGCTAAAACAATCGTTTGACAGACTGTTTGGTACAGGAAAACTATTCTTATATGATCACTTCGGTTCTATTGATCCTGATAGATTAGTTGAACAGATACAGTATCTTGCAACAGCAGAAGGTGTAGATGTTGTTATCTTGGATCATTTAACAATAGTTGTTTCTGGTATTAGTGACCTTGATGAGAGAAGAGCATTGGATGTGGTCTGTACAAAGCTTAGACAAGTTGTTGAATCTACTGGTATAGGTTTGGTTATTGTTTCTCACTTGCGTAGACCAGAAGGTAAAGGACATGAAGAAGGTAATAAGGTAAGTCTTAATCATTTAAGGTCTAGCCATTCAATAGCTCAACTAAGTGACTTGGTAGTGGCCTGTGAAAGAAACCAGCAATCGGAAAGCTATGCAGAAAGAGCAGAACTACAGTTAAGAGTATTGAAGAATAGACACACAGGAATGACAGG